>Ga0209199_1000025_pt1 | contig 236073 bp, 237 predicted proteins | sample COGITO_mtgs_1105_7_FD_184805 | JGI IMG/M metagenome (GOLD analysis project Ga0209199, IMG submission 184805) | Pelagic marine microbial communities from North Sea - COGITO_mtgs_110523 (SPAdes) (version 2) | ecosystem: Environmental > Aquatic > Marine > Epipelagic ... | reverse complement strand
CCTTCTCGTTACATCAAAAGCTCAACAGTTTCTTAATTGTGTACTAGCAACTCTATAAAAATAGGCTAAACTTATTACTTCTTCTACGTACTAATGTAAAGTAAACTACTTTCCGATACAGAAATTGGCTTAGTAATGTAATGTACTGTTAAACATATGTTTGCACCTGTAATACACCTTTTGTAGTGCGTATATAGTGCAATACTGTTGTTTCTTATTATTGCTTAATAGGGTAATTTAGATAGTATAGTAAGTCATTTGCACTACACAGCTCTGTCTATTTTGTGTACTTCGGTAACCTCAAAGTTATCCTGCCAATTTTCTGCTTCCTCTTCGCCATCTTTACGTTCAATCACTTCTATAAATAGTGGTAAATCTTCGTGCTTGTTCTCTATTGTTTCTGTGCTACGGAGTTTAGGCAGTACATAGTGGAGTGAGAGCTGTAAAAGTTTTAGCTTTTGATTGGTGTCTATTGAATTTACATCTATTGAATTTACAAACTCATCTATTAGACTTTGCAGTTGCGCTTTAACTTCTGCGGTTATTTTGTTTTGGCATTCTTTGGGCGTGGCATAATTTGTATAACTTAGGGTTGATATAAAATGTTTATTATGAAATTATTTTTGAATATGGCAGGTTTTGCTGCCTTTGGTTATGCGTTATTTTATTCTTTTATAGAAGTTGAAGGTGTGTTAAATAACATTGTTTTAGCGCTTTTTGGATTAGGTATGTTTGTAATGGCTACTTCATATCCAAGTACTGCTGTGTCTTTAGCAGGAAAAACACCTGAATAACAATCAAATGAAGAAGATTGGTAAAAGTTATCTCTCTGTCTAAGGTCGACAAGATTTCTTAAATTTGAGAAAAATATCTCTTTTATGAAAAAACTACTATCCCTTTTATTTGTGTTTACTCTTGTTGCCTGTGGTGGTAGTGATGATGATGATACTAATGAGGTGCGAACAACGGACCCTATAATTGGAACTTGGGACCAAGTTATTTTTAATACTGCTTTTCGTATTGAATATGCTGATGATGGTCAAATGTATGAAATTGATGAAGATGGGATTAAAACAATAATAATGGGAACAACATCGCAATCTCTTTGGTCAAATTTGGGTGATACAGATTTAAGTTCCTTAGAACAATATTATTTATTTGCAGATGATAGCCGTGAAGACGGAGATTGGGCTACAGATTGTTACGTATTTTCTGATGATTACAATCGCTTTAGAGACTGTGATTGTACTGAAGAGGATATTCGCGAATCTTGTGATTGGTCTCTTCGTGTAGTAGATTAATCAAGGTTAGTTCTACTAACCTCGCTAGTCCACTTACCTGTTTCTTCATCCCTATCAATAACATCAACCTCTATAAAGAGTGGTTTATCTTCACCTGACTCTTCTGTCGTGTGTTTGAGTCTTGGGAGTAGATACTGTAATCCTATTTGAAGCATCTTTAATTTTTGGTCAGTTGTCATACTGTCTATGTCTAAGGTAGACACGACATTATCCATTACTCCTTGTAGCTTGTTCTTTACTTCTGCTGTTATTTTGTTTGGGCTTCCTTTGGGTCTTGGCAGATTATATTATTCATATGAAAAAGAATACAGAAATCACAAATCAATACCAGCAACTAATGGCTCGCCCAAGCCATCGATAAATGCTTCCCATATTATTAATATTGGTTATTCTTTTACGTTTACCCTTTTATATACTAAAGATTTTTTATATAATCCTCTTCGGCTCATAGAATCCTCAGCAATTTCAGATTCTCCAATAACATAAATTTCTACAAAGTCAATATTACCAGAAGGTGTGAAAGTAGTTATTTCTAACCAATTGTTTTCTTTATTATAAAATACACCCATTTTGGTGTCATTATATTCACATTCCCAAGTGCCATTAAAAGTTTCCATTGTTTGAGCACTTAAACCAGTCACTGCAGTTAAAAAGATAGATATAAATAAATTTTTCATAAGTTTTATTTGTTATGAGATTAAATTGTATTTATATTGAAAACGATGAAATCACTTGCAAATTGTATTGATATTGTTTTTTTATTAACAAATAAATTCTTGAAATGAAGTTTATGAAAAATACAATCACCCCCCTCCTTTTGTTTACTTTTTTTTTAATTGAAACCCAGCTTTTTTCTCAGGATGCTCTGCTCTCTACAGAGTTTTTTTCAATGAATGCAGAGGCATTAGCAAAAGAAATTTATTACTCACGAAAGAATTCAGGTTTATATGATAAAGTAACCGAAGTTGGAAAAAAAGAAAATAAAGGAAAAGCGCTTAGTATTAATGCAATAAATGACAAATGGGAGGAATGGGTAGGTGTGAGTCTGAATCCATTGAACAAGATTAGATTTATTATTTATATGATAACGGTTTTCCCAGCTAGAGTAGTGAGAAATCCGATGAATTTAGAATCAATGTATGCTGATAGGATAGATACTAAGGTGGCACGATTTGGGACAGCAAATAAAGTAATCTCAAATCAATATTTAAAAAGTTTACCAACAGTTTTCGTAGAAGATGCTTTCATATGGGATAATGTTAACTACAAAGGAGAATCCGCAACTAATATTGTTGGATGGAATAGTTCTGAAAATGCATTCTATGATATTTTTATACCTAAATAAATTTATTAATATGAATAGCTATAAGAGTATCGTTTTATTTTTTTTATTTCCCTTTTTTTTATGTTCGCAACAGTTTGGTGATTCAAAATCTCAAGTTAAATCGAAACTTTCTGTTAATTACGGGTACCCGAAAGGTTGGGTTGAAGATGATTCCACTCTATATGGTGTTTCTGATTTTGGAGTTTTGATTTTTGGATTTAAAAATAATTACCTAATATCAAAAGGTTATACAAATAAGCAATCGTCTTTAGACAGTGGATTTGAAGAGATGAAAAGTTTGGAGGATAAATTTAGAAATTTGGGTTTATCAATACGATATTCTAAAAGTACACTTATTGCAAGCTATTCAAAAAAACATTATATAACTGTAAAACTTTCAAAAAAAGTTGACGGTTCCGTTATGTTAGCTCATATTGAATTTTATGAACAATAGAAAAAATTATAAAAGTATTTTGTTTGCTATAGCTAGCTTATTATTTCAAACGCTAGTTGGTCAACAAAATGATATATTTCAAAGAATAGTAAATAAAGAAATTGCAGGAATGAAACACTTTGTGGAAGGTTTCAGAGAAATAGCATCACAAACTAATAATCCTGAAATATTAGAAAAAATACCATCTTTTGAATCTAATACAGAAGATTTTCAGTTTAACTTCACAATTTTAGATCAGGGAGATAAAAGTCTTTACAAAGGAACTATAGCCATTGCTTTCGGGACTACGATTGAAAATAAAATAAACATAGTAATAGATATTAACAACTGGAATAAGTTAAGTGTTGTAGAAAAATTTTCTACAATCATTCACGAATTATGTCACGATGCACTTAATCTAAAGCATACTGATAGTGATCCTAGATCTTTAATGCATCCAACCGCACAACCAAAAACATTTGAAGAACTTACTATGATGACCTTAAGAATGCTGGAAAATTATAAGTATGGTCTAATACCAGAATTTGATTTAAATGAAATATATATTCACAACAACTCAATTGAGTCAAAAACAAAAACATATAAAAAATCAATATTAAAAGACCTAAAGTTTTATAAATAAAACCCTTAAAATCACCTCTTAAAAGGGTTTCTTTCTAAAGATTCAGATCTAGTACTGAAACGCACCATACTGTCCATATAGGCTTCTAATTCGTGTTGCTTAAAGTATCGCAACATTCACAAGTACAAAACAATAGCGTCTTATATCTTGCTATTATTGGGTTTATCTAATAAAGTGTAATGAAATGCAACATCAAGTACTTTTCTTTTCCAAAAGTAATTATGATTGATAATCAATGAGTTAAGTCTAATTTGTACCACTTTTGTACCATATGCTACGCAATAAACGCATAACGAAGTACTACTTATAGGGCAAATTTAGGCATTATTTGGTACAATCTCTTGAGTTTGGGTAACTTCAAAATTGTCGTGCCAATTCTCTTCTTCTTGTTCGCCATCTTTGCGTTCAAATACTTCTATAAATATAGGCTCATCTTCGTACTTTTTTTCTGATGTTTCTGTACTACGTAGTTTAGGTAGTACATAGTGTAGTGAGAGCTGTAACAGTAAGGTCAGATTTTAGTGGTAACCTAATACCTCTTATTTGTGTTCTTGGTAGTGAATATATAATTATAATATGCACTAAGGATAGATTTTTTTATATTAGTGGTATGAAGGATTTGGATTCGGAAAAACCCGCAAGAATTAATGCTAAATACATCATTAAAGAAATAAAAGACGAATTTTTATTTGAAAAAGGTTATCTATATACTGCTTACCAGATTTTATTAAAACCCTCAAAAACAATTAATGGATTTCTATATCAAAAAAGGGGAGCTGTAACTAAACCAATCCTTTTTTTAATAATATCAGTTATCATTTATTCACTCTCAAATTCTTTATTATATAATGTTTTCAAAAAAAATTATGGTTATGATGCTTCTTCATATACAGATGTAATATTTTTTTATTGGCAGATTACCGATGATTATGGCGATAAAGAAGCAGAATATAATGTCAGTCCTTTTCTTAACGAAAACATTGAGTATGTATATATAATCTTTATCATTATTTTGACTATTGTTTTCAGAGTCCTATTTTTAAAAAACACAAAAAATATTTATGAGATAGCTGTTTCTTTATTTTATATTTTCTCTGTTCAGCTATTATTACTAATACCTTTTCACTTTATTTCAGGTTTATCTAGTTTTTTTGAGTTTCCAACTTTTACAATAGGATACGTGGGATTAAATGCTGTTTTGGTATCATTTTATTTTATTTGGGCAATATCAAATTGTTTTGAAGGTAAAAGGTCAATAAATCTTTTGAAATCTTTATTTGGCTATTATTTAAGTGGGTTTATATTTCTAATTATAGTATTTTATATTTCTGCCTTTAAAATTTTATTGGATAATTTCATTAGTTATTGTATATATTAAGTGCTACAGAGGCTAATCTACAAAGAGAGGTAAATCTTCGTGCTTTTTCTCTGATGTTTCTGTACTACGTAGCTTAGGTAGCACATAGTGTAGTGAGAGTTGTAACAGTTTTAGCTTTTGGTCAGTAGTCATAGCATCCACATCTATACGATTCACAACCTCATCTATTAAATTCTGTAACTGCTCCTTTACTTCTGCTGTTATTTTATTTGGGCTTCCTTTGGGTCTTGGCATTATTTTGTATTTTGAGGTTAACTATAAACTTATTCAAATGAAAGATTTTATAAAAAAATATTGGGAGGGTGCATTACTTGCTCAAATAGGCTTAGGTTATATCCTTTACGAGTACTTCACACAAGATGAAATTTCAAGTTTTGGTGTTATTTTTTTTGGGATTGGAAACATACTTCTTTTAGGTAAACTGTTTTATAAAAAATAAACTGTTCCTTAACTTCTGCTGTTATTTTATTTTGGCTTCCTTTGGGGCGTGGCATAATATTTTTATTTATTTTTAAAGTATGCATAAAAACTTAATAATTGCAATTGAAGTTCTCCTTGCAGGAGTTGCTTTAGGTGGAGGTAGATATTTAGGCTTAGTTTTTTGGGAACGAATCCTATTATATCTCGCTTTACGAGGTCTATTTGAATTAGTTATTAGGTTTTCTAAAAGAAATAAATAGTTCTTATTTAACTTCTGTGGTTACTTTGTTTTGGCTTCCTTTGGGTCTTGGCATAAATTATTGTTGTTTATTTACTAGTATTTTATTTTAAGTTTTTAATAGCAGAAGAAATAATTGCAGCCTTATGTTTCGTTATTTCAGATACAGTAACATCTTCAATATTTAGCTTTTTACCAGAAACTTCAATAAAACTTACCTTTTCCTTTAAAACTATGTTACAAACACATTTTTTTTGATTATCGTCAATTAAAATTTTGAATGAGTTTTTTTGATCTCTAAAACTTATTCTTTCAAGTTCACTGTTTTTGAATTTTGAGCTCATCGCAAACATCGTTTTGATAACATTAAAGGCTTTAATTTCATCTACTGTTGTTATTACACCTGATGAACTTTTTTTAGCTTCTTCGATAATCATTCTTTCATAAACATCTTTCAATGAAATTGAATTAATTAATTCTGATATTTTTTGGGCTATTTTATCTGAAACTCTTTTACCTCCCATTTCTTCATTGATTGATTTAATTAGGGAAGCTGTTGGATTATTGAGAACAGAAAATAATGCATCATCAAACTTTTCTAAAAAATGAATTGATTCAGCTTCATCAACAATTTCATTTATATTAAACTCACTTTTCATAAACATTGATAGTTTTTCCAAATCAGAATTTGAATAATCTTCAATATTAAATGTAAAAAATGGTGTGTGGTTTAGACCTGAATCTCCTTTTACATAAAATTGCCAATGCGTACCATTTGTTAAGATACCTACTTTTGCTGATGGGGTATAAACTATATATTCATTTAATTGAATAAAGTCTTTATCAGTAAGATTTTGTCCAGTCTTTTTACACTCTACAATTATAATAGGGTTCTTTTTTCCAAACGTAATTGCAATATCAACTTTTTTCCCTTTTCGTCCTTTAATATCTGCAATGTACTCGTGAGTGAAATCATCTATACGCTCATAATCTAACATTTCTAAAAAAGGATGAATTAAAAAGTCTCTTGTGGTTGCTTCATTTTTACTGAATTTAATAGCTTTTTTTAAATCCCAGTTTGTGAGTTTTTTATTTAGAGACCTTATAAGTTGTGCTGATTTTCCCATATTGGATTATTTAGACTTAAAGCTACAAATTATTCACCAATAACCTCAAATACTCTTTCAAACTTAGATTACGTTTATGTGCTTCTTCTATTAGTCTTTTCTTCTGATTAGCATCTACTGTTATGTTAATACTCTCTTTCATATCATTCTTCTTTGTCGGATGTAAATACTCTATCTCTGATATAGGCAGACATACCCATTCTTCTACTTTGTGCTAATTGTTTTAGTAATTGCTTATCCTGTTTGGATAGCTTAAACATCACATATTCGTTCATAATTAAACTGTGTTTAGGTTTGTAATAAAGTTGTTATAAGTGTAGTATAATACTGTATATGTATATACTGTATATAGTTACTATTAGATAGAATTAGGGTAACGTACTGTATTCAAAAACAGCATCAAATAATTAAAAAATTGTCTGTAAAAATTAAAAAATGCAAGGCATCTATGAAGTGCAGAAATACTTCCATAATGCTATATATCAGTTAGTTAGGTAAATTATTCTATCTACCCATTTTTGACCGCTTCCATCCGTAGGCAACTTGGCTTACTAGTTGGTGTCTATCGTGATACCTCTTATTAGGATGCACACTCAAATTTTGTAACATCTTATATTCAGCATCTAATTTTTTCTGTTCTTCTGTAGATAGGCTTTTAAACGTTGGTTTATCCCAATAGGCTTCATTCCCAACCTGTTCTACATATTCGTCAGTTGCAATATCTCGGTTAATGTAGCCATAGTCGTGTATGACATCACTCTTATTTTTTATCTTTTTGGTAGAGTAAATAATTGCACCACTAACATCGTTCACACTATCATCCCAGTAACATAATTCGGAGTTAGCACTTCTCTTAATTGTCTTAGCAAACTCCTTTCTGTCTGCTGTTCCACTAATGAGTATGTGTGCGTGAGTATTCTTACTGTGCCTATCACCTTCTACGGTGTAATATAAGCCATCTATTGTGCCAATACTGCTAATGGCATTGTGCATCATCTTAGACATATTTGAGGCTGTTATAGGCGTTCTAAATGAGCGTAACGTAGCAAAGATGTTAAAGGCTTTATCGTTAAGCCAGTTATCTACTTCTGTAAGTATTGTATCGTTGTATTTCATAGCCTGACTATTGGTGCAAGAATTGTTCTTCCAATTATCATAGCCTTTCATCTGCTGCATTGTAATTAACTCCATATACTATAAATAACTAAAATGTCATTATCTGTTCTATACAATAATATAACGTTGTATTTGTTGTATTTTGTGGTTAGTAATAAAGAATTTGGCAGTTGGAAAACTTCTCGTGTATAAAAACCACTACAATACAGGGCAATACTAAAATGTTAGGCAGAGTGGCTACACAACCTCATTGTAATTAGTCATTAACCATTTATCCAAGTCTGCGACTCTAAAGTATCTTTTCCTACCTGCGACTATTTCGCCTTTGGTGTTGGATGTGGTAGGTTGTGAATAGGGTAGGACTCGGTTATGGCATAAATTATCAAGCTGTGACTCTGAAATACTAAGATACTCCCTAGCCTCCTTACTACTGATAATTGACTTACCACGAAACGTATTTTTAACTTCCCTTTTTAGCGTGTCGTTGTAATTACTCATAATAAAAGTTATTTAAATTTATTTACCTAAAGTTAGTGCTAAGTACCTGTATGTCAAAGGAGTTGTTATTCACAATACCCCCTTTTTATTGACAATTTCAGTAACTTTTATGGCTATCTGACTAAAATGTAAAAAACATAATGTGATGTATATCAGTATATTGTATATGCCAATCCTTTGGGAAACAGCATAAACCCTAGAAACGCAAATTACGCAAAGAAGGTGAACATATTCACGTGTTCTTTGAGCCTAGATGATTTCACCAATCTTCTTCCACAGATTCACTATTAACTTTTGTTTCAATAGAGTCAAATATATCTACTATTTTCCCGTAAGAATCTTTTCTTGATTTTAAATAATCAGCATACATTAAATCGCCCTTTTTTTTTAACCTTTTCTCTCCCATTCTAATCATTTTTGCATCTTCATATCCTTTCATTACTAATTGAAAGTATTCTTCTTTTGTTCGTGTCTTTGAAAGAATGTATTCATATTGTTTAATAATACTTGAATCCCAAGTGTTTGTCCCAATATTAAAAAAGGAATTAAGCTTTAAGTCTACTTTAAATCTTGATTCTTTGTAGCTTATTGTTAAAGTTGTTTTGAATTTCGCATTCCCTGAAGTTTGAGGTAAGTTAATTTGTCCTTTAACTATCATTTTTGATTCAGAGTCTAAATCAATTACACTTTCAGCACTACCGTAACTTTCAGATACCCACTCTCTAACACTTGCTCTAATTTCTTTTACAGATTTCCCTTCTGCCTGAATAACTTTGACAAATTTTCCATCTTTAAATTCTTGCGCTGTAATTGAAATTGAAAAGATTAGTGCAATTAGGGCAAATAGATTTTTCATTTGATTAGTTTATAATTATCTGTAAGATATAAAAGCCCCAATTATTACCATAACTTTTTCCTTCTTTCGGTGAATGGGAAATGGGTGTCCATAAAAAGGGAGGTATATCCTCCAGTTTCAGTAATATATTTTAACGTTAATTATAGTGCTCTAGAACGATGGGAACAAATCTTCTGCATTTGCATCAAGAATAAGCCTACCAAAGTGCTTCTTCATATATATTTCAGTATTTGAAATGTTAGTGTGTGATAAGTAATGCTGTACGAAGTTCATCTGCTTTGTTCTAGTCCATATAAGATAGGCACACGTTCTTCTAGCATCGTGGCTCTTAATCTTTCTATCAATACCCGATACATTTGCCCACATAGTAAGGCTCTCGTTTACGTGGTTCTGCGAGACACCTAAGAATACCTTGTCATTTTTTGCACCTCGCTTGCCCATATAACGGACTGCTTGCTCATTCAACGCTATAACTTCGCCAACCTTATTTTTTCTTTCCTGTACTTTCAAAACCATTCTACCATCAGCGTCTTTGACATCACCCCAAGTCAAGCTGTGTGCTTCTGAAAAACGTAAGCCTGTCCAACACATAAACAAAAACATTCGCTTTAAAGATGCCTGTTTCCATTCAGTTACGTCTAGCTTATTCAATTCCTCTATTGTAAAGTAATCGCCAACTTTGCTTTTACCCTTCGCTACCTTAGTAACCTTGTTGTACATAGCTTGAACTCCTTCTAACTTTTCTTCACGCTCTGCCTCATACATAGCGAACTTTAGCTTTTCGTAGTATGCTCTTGCAGTTCCCTGTACAATTTCACCATTCTTTACACGCATCTGTTGTGCCTTATGGAAGCTGTTAATCCACATATTGTCTAATTCTCCAAATCTTGGGTTGCCATTATATCTTATAAGGTCAGCGATACGCTTGTACATATTTATAGTGTTCTTATTGTTCTTTGTTTCTGAATAATCATACAGCCAATCAGCCACAAACTCTAATACCTTTTTTTTTTGGTCTATAAGTAACATTCCATTGGTAAGGTCTACACCAAGTTGCACTTCACGTATTTTTATACGCTTCTTTATAAGGTCATTATCTTTCTGCTGCTGCTTTGTCAGCTTAATGTCCATCTTGTTTGCCTCATCGTAAGTCTTATGCCAATGTTGTATGTCAGCTAAATTCATACGAACAAACTTTCTATTGTCCTTGTATTTACGTTTACCATTTGGCAATATTTCTACTAGGGTAGATGGTGCTGTGTATTTCCAACGCCATTGGTTTTTGTACTTATTGTAGTCTGCTTTTACTTTAGTGAAAATTGTATTCATAGTGCGATATTTGCACTACTAAATTAGTAATAGTGCGAATATAGTGCAAACAAAAAAGTGTTAAATGAGGGAAATATTGTTCTAAATAGGCACAAAATAAGGTATAAACGAATGTTAAAGTGCTTAAAATGGCTAAAAATTATAAAAGCTACTTTCCGATACAGAAATTAGCAAAGATATTCCCTAACAGCTCATCATTCGTGACCTCTCCGGTGATTTCCCCTAGGTGGAATAAAGCTTGTCTAAGGTCTATGGCGAGTAAATCTCCGCTTAGTCCGTCTTTTAATCCTGCTTGCACTTTGTCGATTTCCATTAAGGCGCTGCTTAAGGCGGCATAATGGCGAGAGTTGGTGATGATACTCTCATCCTGATAGTTGTTTTTTTCCATGAACTGGACTAAAACTTGCTTTAAAGCCTCGATACCTGTTTTGCTTTTTGCGCTTAGCTGCAGACAGGGGTAACTTTCTAAGGTTGTAGGGAGAGATTCCTTTGTCAGATCTGTTTTATTGAGTAAGATCCACAGGGGTTTATTGGGAAATTGGGTTTGTAAACCGTTAAGTTTTTCTCGGTGTATTTTTTCTTCTTCATTAAAACTCTGACTGTCGATCAAATAAAGAATTATGGCGGCCTGTTCGGCTTTTTCAAAAGCCTTTTTAATCCCAATTTGCTCAATTTCATCTTGGGTTTCTCTTATCCCAGCAGTGTCGATAAATCTAAAGCCAATGCCGTCGATGGTGATTTCATCTTCGATGCTGTCTCTTGTTGTACCTGCAATAGAAGAGATAATGGCTTTATCTTCTTCTAATAAAGCATTGAGTAGAGTAGATTTCCCTGCATTAGGCGGGCCTATAATGGCAATGGGAACTCCTTTCTTGATCACGTTGCCTAAGGCAAAAGAATCAATCAGTTTTTTTAATAGCGTATTGATCTTAATCAGTAGAGCCTCAAAAGCGGTTTTGTCGGCAAATTCAACGTCTTCCTCGGCAAAATCGAGTTCGAGTTCAATAAGACTTGCGAAATCGAGTAGCTCTTGTCTTAGTTGCTTGATTTCTGCGCTAATGCCGCCCCGCATTTGTTGCATGGCTACTTGGTGACTCGCTTCGTTTTCAGAGGCGATAACATCTGCGACAGCTTCTGCTTGGGCTAAATCCATTTTTCCATTGATAAAGGCACGAAGGGTGAACTCCCCAGCTTTTGCGGGTCGTATTCCATGATGGATAAACAGCTGAATTATTTTTTCTTGGATGTAGCGAGAGCCATGGCAAGAGATTTCAATGACATCTTCCCCCGTATAGGAGTGTGGGTTTTTAAATACACTGACCAAGACTTCGTCGATTAATTGCTCCCCATCGACAATGTCTCCTAAATGTACCGTATGACTTTTCTGATTCTTTAAAGCTTTCTTTGATCTAGCGCGAAACAATTGTTCTGTGGTGCTAATGGCTTCTGGGCCAGAAAGGCGAATCACCCCAATGGCTGCAGCTCCTGCAGCAGTTGATAAAGCGATAATAGTCCCTTCTGTTAGCATGGATTATAGTGTTGTGGTAAAGGTCGCTCTTTTCTTGTGTAAGCGATGTTCATAGTTTTTCCACATATTCTGGATAGAGTCGTTCTCTTCTAATTCTGGATTGGTTTCAACAATGGTAATTCCTTTTTTATTGAATAGCTTTTGAATCTCATTAAAGATAATAGCTGTTACCCCTTTGTTTTGATAATCTGGATGCACTCCGATCAAGTAAAAAGAGGCCCTATTGTTAAAATACTGGGCTTTGAGAATGTGGAAAATCCCCCAAGGGAACATTTTGCCATTGGCCTTTTTTAGGGCTTTGGTGAAAGAAGGCATGATGATTACAAAAGCGACTAACTTTCCGTTTTCATCTGCTACACATTTGATGAATTCTGGATGAATGTATTGAAAGTACTTTTCCTTATAATGCTTAATTTGATAGTCCTGTACTGGGACAAAAGTTTGCAGTTTGTTATAGGTCTCTTCTAGCAATACAAACATTTGTTCAACATAAGGTATAATCTGCTTTGTCTTAGTAAAATGCAGCACTTTAAGCTTGTAACGATCTAGCATAAGTTGACCAAAACGTCTTACCTTTTCAGGAGAGTCTTCAAAAGAAGAAATCTTGATTTCATATTCCACCCACTGAGCTAACTTTTCCATTTTGAGTGCATTCATATGCGTCTCGTAATATGGAAAGTTATAGTTGGTAATCATGGTGTTCATTTCATCAAAACCTTCAACCAATAAACCTGCTTTATCTAGATTAGAAAAACCTACTGGCCCTTCTATAAAAGTCATTTTGTGTTCTTTCCCAAAGGCTTTAACTGCCTCGATTAAGGCTTCAGTTACTGCAACATCATCAATTACATCAAACCAACCAAAGCGAACCTTTTGCTTTTGCAGTTTTTCTACTTCGATCCAGTTGATCATTGCAGCGATACGTCCGGCAATCTTTCCGTCTTTATAAGCTAGGAAAAAACGTGCCTCTGCATTATTAAAAACTGGATTGATGTCTTTATTAATGGTTTCTAATTCTTCGACTTTAATAGGGGGAACCCAATAGGGGTGATTATGATATAAGCTGAAGGGAAATTCAACAAATGCCTTGTATTCGGCTGGGCTGCTAATGGCAACAATTTCAATCATCAAGAATTAATTTCTTTTGGCTCTACGGTCTCTTTTTTTATTGGCTTTTTCTGCCTTTTTTGCTCCTTTTTTAAAGGATTTTTCTTCTTTACGCAAGGCTTTTTCTTCTGCTTTTTTTGCGGGATCTATATCGCGGTGAAAGTCTAAGCGATAAGAAGCTCCTGCGTTAATGAAAAACAGTGAAGGAGTATCTTTTGTATTCGCTCCTATGGTCGCTTCGAGTTGAATGTCATCTGTCAACAAATAAGCTGCTCCTGTTCTAAAGATTTGATCTTTATATCGTTCACTAGAATAGCCTTGTGTCTCTAAATAAACAGACCATAAGGGGTTGATGGTGTGGGTTAGGGTTAGGATGTAATTCGTATCTGGAAAATCTGTTAAAATGCGATTGTGGGTAAAATTAGTCACAAAAACCCAAGTACCTAAAAAGTGGGATTGTGTGGCTAATGTTGCCCTACCGCTTACAAGGGGTTCATCTTCTGGCCCACGGCCCAAATTTCCATAAAAAATAGGATTGCTAAGGTTCCCAAAAACATCTCCATAAGGGTAAGGATTGTCATTTTTTAAGATAGCATTTGCCCCTAGGGTGAGAGATACAGCAGGGATTAAATCCCGTAACTTAAATCCGTTATTTGCTTTCCAACTGTAAACATTGATTTCTTGTTCCTTTTTATAGGGATCATATACCAAGTATTTTACGCCTAAAAAGTTCTGCAAAAAACCTTCTCTTTTATATACTGTTTCAGGTAAGGCAAGACGATTGGTCAAATCATCGAATTGATAAACCCCTTCAAAAGTGAGTTCAAGTTGCTCTTTTAAAAACCCATAACGTAAAGAGAAAAAACCTATTTTCCCATTGACTTTAGAGTTGTTGTAGCTTTTGTGTTTATAGCTTCTGTATTCTGCTCCAGCCTCAAACTGTATCACCCTTGTTCCAACAGAAAATGCTCCAATAGATGCTCCTGGTCGATTAGAATTAATTTGGTCGGTGTATTGTGCGCTAAGAAGATAAGAACAGCTGCTAAAAAAAAGGAAAAAGTACAGTTGGCGCATGAAATTCAATTTAAAGCAAGATAGGTGTATTTTAAAAAATATGCTAACGAAAAAGGAGCAGGGAGGGGATTTTATCGTTTATTATTTTAATTTTAAACCATATTACATATTACATCCCTATGTTATCTAGTATCTTCTTAGTTCTATTGTTGATTTTGATTCTTTTTAGACGTCAAATTTTAGCGGGTTTGTTGTTCTTCTTTATGGGAAAATTAGCCAAAAAAATGCAAGAGCAAACCCAAGATGCACCTAAGAAAAAAGAATCAAAACCGAAGCAAAAACCTTCAGAAAAAATGGGGGAGTATATTGATTATGAAGAAATTGAATAGTTTTTTTGACCTTAAATCCTTAAGTGTTCATTTAGGGATTGGGCTTTTGTTTATCCTGTTATCCTTAGCCATGTTCTATCCTTTATTGCAGGGGAAACAACTTTTTCAATCTGATACTGCGCAATACAGTGGGATGGCGAGACAGTTACAAGAAAGTCGTGAGAAAAGCGGGGAAGAGTTATATTGGATCGATAACGCCTTTGGCGGAATGCCTACCTATCAATTAGGGGCAAAATATCCCTATGATGTTTTAACCCCTTTGCACAAAGTTGTGCGCCTTTTGCCGCATCCTTCTTATTTGCTTTTTCTTTATTTTCTCGGGGCATATGTTTTCTTGTTGAGTATTGGTCAGCCAAAAAAATATGCTGTTTTAGGTGCATTAGCCTATGGTTTGTCGACTTATTTATTGATTATTATCCAGGTGGGACATAATACCAAAGCGCAAGCCCTAGGGTATCTGCCCTTTGTCTTTGCAGCGGTGCATTATATTTTTTCAAAAAAATCTTTGTGGGGAATTGTTTTTGGTGGCCTAGCCATGGCATTACAAATTAGGGCGAATCACTACCAAATGACCTATTATATGTTGCTCTTAATGGTATTGTATGTTGGATTTCAAGCATGGCAGTTTTACCAAGCTAGAAAGCTTAAGCCTTTTTTACAAAGTACTATAAGATTGACTCTAGCTGGGGTATTAGCCATCGCATTGAACGCTACTGCACTTTTAGCCACCTCTGAATATACCCAATTTAGCACCCGTGGAAAAAGTGAATTGACACAGGATGCGAGTGGACTTCCGCTTGAAAAAAGATCTGGGCTATCTTATGACTACATTACCCAATACAGTTATGGAATATTTGAGAGTTTTAACCTTATAGTTCCCAGAATCCAAGGGGGAGGTTCCGGTGAAGATTTAGGATCCTCTTCTGCGATTTATAAGGATTTAATCCAAAGGGGCGCCTCAAGGCAACAAGCAACTCAGTTTGCAGCGAATGTGCCAACTTATTGGGGTGATCAACCTATACTTGAAGCTCCGGCCTATATTGGAATAGTTATTGTCTTTTTAGCAGTATTAGCACTTTTCTTTCCCTTAACCATGATAAAGAAGTGGCTTTGTGCTGGCATTGTCCTTTCCCTTTTGCTTTCTTGGGGAAAAAACTTTGATTTCCTCACCCGTTTATTTATCAATAATTTCCCTTTATATTCAAAGTTTAGAGCGGTTTCTTCTATCCAAGTAATATTAGAATTTTGTTTTCCCATTTTGGCCATTTTAGGTCTAAAGGCTTTTTTTGATCAACCAAAAGCAGCCGCTAAAAATGCATTAAAAAAGACGTTCTATATATTTGGAGGAGTCTTGCTTTCATTGTATTTAGCACAAGGAGTGTTGTCTTTTCAAGGCCCAAATGATAGTTATTACAGTAATGTTTTTGGCCCGCAGCTTATGCAGATGGTTTTTGAGGCACGAAAAGATATTTACACTGCAGATCTAATTAGAGCCATTGTTTTTGTGCTTTTAGTGGCAGGAATGCTCTATGCTTTCCTTTTTGATAAATTGCGCAAACAAATGGCGTTTATCGGGATTGGGTTGTTATTGTTTATTGACCTATTGCAGATTTCAAATCGCTATTTAGACCGAGATTTATTTGTCTCTCCCAGCCGAGTAAAGCGTGCTTTTGTTTCAACATCCCAGGATCGGGCTATTTTAAATGATCAAGGGTATTTTCGTGTTTACGAACCTTCTTTGGGCTTACAAGGAGCAAGAACAGCTTATTTTCACAATGCAATAGGGGGATATCACGGAGCAAAACCTAGGCGTTTCGAAGAATTAATCGATTTGTTTCAGCAAAAACAACACGAGCCTATTCTCAATATTTTAAATGTTAAATACATTTTATACGACAACCAAGAAGGCGAACCACAAGTATTAGAAAACCCAGCAAATCTAGGTGCTGCATGGTTGGTGAGTTCCCTTTCGCCCAAGGCTAATGCTGACGAAGTTTATCAAGCGATGACAACTACAGATTTTGTTTCAACCGCAATTGTTGAAGGGGAGAATTTATCACTTCCGTTATCTTTTGTAAAAGATAGTTTAGCGCGTATCGACTTAGTAGAAAATGCACCCAATGAAAAAATCTATGCCTTTAAATCGAGTCAAGCAGCCTTTGCGGTCTTTTCAGAGATGTACTATGAAAAAGGTTGGATCGCAACTATCGATGATCAAGAAAGTGAAATTCATGCAGTTAATTATGTTTTGCGCGGCCTAGAAATCCCTGCTGGGGAGCACCGTATTCGTTTTACTTTTACCCCAAAAGTTGTTGCCACAGGAAGTGGAATCCAACTTGTAGCAATTGTTTTATTATTGCTTTTGATAGCAGGAAGTGTTTGGCAAAGTTTAACACAAAAACAGCAAGGATAAATGGGCGTGGTAGCAAAACAGTCTTTTTATAATATTCTAAGTGTAATACTTGCTTTTGGGATTGGCGCGATCAATACAATTGTTTTTTATCCCAGAGCGATGGGAGAGGAGTTGTACGGGATTGTAGTGATATTATTAGCACAGTCAAATATATTACAGCCCATTTTCTCTTATGGGGTACAGCACACGATTATAAAGTATTTTTCTGCTGCACCTTCGCAAAAGGAACAAGATAAATTATTGCTTTTTTCCCTCTTGATTCCCCTTGTATTTATCTTACCAACGGCTGTTTTATTCTTTGCAAATTACACTGAAATAGCCGCATATCTTTCTACTAAGAATCCAGAGATTGCTCAGTTTATTTATTTGATCTTTCTCATTGCAGTTTCTACGGCCTATTTTGAGATATTTTACAACTGGGCCCGAGTGCAAAAACAAACGGTTGTTGGAAATTTTTTAAAAGAGGTATACCAAAGGGTTTTAATCACACTTCTCTTACTTGCCTACCTGTTGAACTGGATTGATTTTAGCGCCTTTATCAATGCTTTAATTGTAGGCTATTACTTGCGTTTAGCAGTTATAATGAGCTATAGTTTATGGTTGTATACGCCCAAAATTCACTTCTCTTTTCCCGCTAATACCCGACAGCTTCTAACCTATAGTACTTTAATCTTTCTTTCCGCCTTTGGCGCGAGTGTGATTATTGATATAGACGCGAGCATGCTGGGGAAGTTAGTAGAAGATCGCTATGTAGCTTATTACCGTGTTGCCATTTTTATCGCAGCGATTATCGATGCACCTGTAAGGGCAATGTTGCAGATTGTTAGCCCATTGGTCTCAGAGGCGATTAATGCTAATAAACAGGAAGAACTGAAATCCTTGTTGTCAAAAAGCGGAACAAATCTTTTGTTGGTTTCAGGGTTGTTTTTTGTGCTGATCAATGCGAATATCAATGATCTATATGACTTTATCTATTTCTTGAGTGGTAAAGATGGCTTTGTGGTAGCTATTCCAGTGGTGTTGTATATATCGATTACTAAAATCATTACCGCAGCAACTGGTTGTACAAACAATATCATCAACAACTCCAAGTATTATTATTTTGTCCCGTTTTTATCAATCGGTTCTGCTATAGCGGTGGTGTTTTTAAACCTTCACTTTATTGAGCAGTTGGGCTTTATCGGGGCAGCTTTTGCTACCTTAATTGTGATTACTGCCTTTAATATTATCAAAGTACTTATTGTGGGGATGACCTTTAAAATCACCCCATTTAGTAAGCAAACCCTTTACCTCGTATTATTGATTTTAGGGCATTATTATCTCTTTTCCTCACTTGATTTTCCCTTTAGTGCTTTTGTCAACCTATTGCTTAAATCAAGTTTAATTTGTGGAAGTTATCTCGCATTTTGTGTGGGATTAAAGATTTCTCCAACCATTAATGATTTATTAGCGACTGCTTATAAAAAATTAAGGTCTATCCTTGGGTAGATAGACCTTAACCAAACAAAATCATAGAAACCAAAATAATTCAATTATGAAATCAAATCATTTCGATATTAACAAGTATTGTGCCAAAAAATTAAACAACTAATAACTAGCCTTTTAGCTTTTCCTTCAAGTATTGACCTGTAAAAGAAGTCTTGATTTTTGCAATTTCTTCTGGTGTACCTTCTCCTATCAAAGTCCCTCCTTTGTCTCCACCTTCTGGTCCTAGATCGATGACGTGATCTGCACATTTGATCAAATCCATATTGTGTTCAACCACTAAAAGTGAATGCCCTTTATCAAGCAAGGCATCAAAAGAGGTGAGGAGTTTTTTAATATCGTGAAAATGAAGTCCTGTAGTGGGTTCATCAAATATGAATAGGATTTTATCTTTTTGCTCTCCCTTGCCAATAAACGAAGCCAGTTTGATCCTTTGTGCCTCTCCACCTGATAAGGTAGCAGAAGATTGCCCTAAGGTAACATAGCCTAATCCCACCTGTTGAAGGGCATTGAGTTTTTTAGCTAGTTTATTCTGTTTGTTTTCACTAAAGAACGTTATGGCGTCGTCAACAGTCATGTCTAAGACCATGTCAATAGACTTGTCCTCAAAAAGAATTTCCCTGACTTCTTTTTTAAAGCGTTTGCCCTTACAGTGTTCGCATTCAAGGACAACATCTGCCATAAATTGCATTTCGATGGTCACGGTTCCTTCTCCTTTACAAGCATCGCAGCGTCCACCATCTACATTAAAAGAGAAGTGCTTCGGCAAGAAGTTTCTGACCTTACTTAATGCTTGTTTTGAGAACAAGGCTCTAATGTCGTCATAGGCCTTGATATAAGTAACGGGATTAGATCTTGAGGATCTACCGATAGGGTTTTGATCAATGTATTCTATGTGTTTTATGGAAGAAAAGTCTCCCTCTAAGCCATTAAATTGCCCAGGTTTTTCCACAAATATATCTAAGTGTCTCTGCAACGCAGGGTAAAGAATCTTTTTGACAAGCGTACTTTTCCCACTTCCAGATACCCCTGTTACAACAGTAAAGGTGTTAAGGGGGATATTGACATCAATGTTTTTTAAATTGTTTTCTCTTGCCCCAATTATAAGAATCGAATCTTTACTTTTGCGACGCTTTTTTGGAACCTTGATCGCTTTTGTTCCATTAAGATATTCGGCGGTTAAGGTGTCTTGTTTAATGATCTCTTTAAAGCTGCCTTGCCCTACAACATTTCCTCCTAAGCTTCCTGCTTCTGGACCGATGTCAATAATGGCGTCTGCAGCACGCATAATATCTTCGTCGTGTTCTACAACAATCACTGTATTGCCTAATGCCTTGAGTTGTTTTAAAATATTGATCAAACGTTCATTGTCTCGGGAATGTAAGCCAATGCTGGGTTCGTCCAAAATATACATTGATCCCACTAAGCTACTTCCCAAGGAAGTTGCTAAATTAATGCGTTGTGATTCTCCACCAGAAAGGGTATTTGACTTCCTGTTTAAAGTTAGATATCCCAAGCCTACATTTTGCATAAAGGACAATCTAGAATTGATTTCTATCAATAAACGACTTGCAATAGCTTCTTGTTGTGGGGTAAAGCTAGCTTTAGCAAAAAAGTCGGCTAGCTCATCTAAGGAAAGACACATAAGATCAGGAAGACTTTTGCCATTGATTTTTACATAAGCGGTCTCTGGACGTAAACGGGTACCATTACAACTATCGCATTTTGTTTTTCCGCGATAGCGCGATAACAAAACCCGATTTTGAATTTTGTAATTTTTTGCCTCTAGCTTTTTAAAGAATTTATTGAGCCCTGCAAAATAGGAATTGCCTTTCCACAATAATTCTTTTTGTTCTTGGGTGAGCTCAAAATAAGGTTTGTGAAGAGGGAAGTCAAAGTGGTAGGCATTATTAACTAGGTCTGAATAGTATTTTTTAAACCCACTTCCGCGCCATGGCGCTATAGCTTCTTCATAAACCGACAATCCATTGTTAGGGATGACTAGTTCTGGATCGATACCAATAATGTCTCCATATCCCTCGCATTTTTGACATGCTCCATAAGGATTATTAAAGCTAAAAAGGTGAACGTTAGGCTCGAGAAAAACCATCCCATCAGCTTCAAATTTATTGGAAAAAGCAGTGCGTTCTTCGGTTGAAAGATTTAAGACTTCGCATTGTCCATCCCCTTCAAAAAAGGCGACATCAACTGCGTCAGACAGCCTGTTCTTAAAGTCTTCATCCTCTTGACGAACAATCACTCTGTCGACAATTAATTCAAACTTTTTGGGAATTTTCCCATCTAAATCATCAAGGCGTTGCATCCCTTTATCTGTGTAGATACGGGCATAACCTTGCTGAATAAGAATGTCAATTTGTTCCTTTGGACTCCTCTTTTGTTTGTTTTGCGGCGTGGTTAAAAGTAAGAATTTACTGCCTTCATCTTGCCGAATTAAAAAATCAACTACATCGCTAACTGTATCCTTTTTAACTTTTGTTTTCGAACTAGGAGAGTAGGTTTCACCGATTCTAGCATAGAGCAGTTTGAGATAATCATAGATCTCTGTTTTAGTGCCAACGGTCGAGCGTGGATTGCTTGAATTGACTTTTTGTTCAACAGCAATGGCAGGAGCTATCCCCTTGATTTGATCAACTTTTGGCTTGTTTAAGCGCCCCATAAATTGACGTGCATAGGAGGAGAGACTTTCGACATAGCGACGTTGCCCTTCTGCATACAAGGTGTCAAATGCTAGTGATGATTTTCCCGATCCAGAGAGTCCGGTAATGACCGTTAAAGTATTTCGCTTAATGGCTACATCAATGTTCTTGAGGTTGTGGAGTTTTGCTCCAATTATGATGATGTTCTCTTTAGGCGATAATTGGTTGATCTCTTTCATAGAAAAAATAGAAGCTATAAATATACGATATATCCTTTCCAAGGAAATCAAAATTTCCTTTTTTGAACAATAATTTATCAATTGAAGAGTTATCAATATTTTTTCTATATTTGTAATAATAAAAGCAGCACGCCTATACATAATTTTACTTTAAACGTTTTATCGATTATAACTCACCCCACCGGGTTTAAAGTAATATGTATATGGAAAATAGACTTCAACATCAAGACGACGCTGCTTTAGTTCAAGACTACATCAACGGGAATGAAAGAGCGCTAGAAATGTTAATCATTCGTCATAAATTGAAAATTTACAATTTCATCTATTCTAAGGTATTTGACCGTGATACCGCCGAAGACATCTTTCAAGAAACCTTTATTAAAGTAATCAAAACGCTTAAACGTGGTGTTTACAGCGAAGAGGGAAAGTTCATGCCATGGGTAATGCGTATTGCACATAATCTTGTGATTGATTTTTTCAGAAAAAACAATCGTATTCCTATTTTCGACAATAGCGATGAGTTTGATATTTTTCAATTAATTGGCGATGGCAACCCCACTGCAGAAAGATCCATGATTGAAGAACAAGTGGTGGAAGATTTACAAAAATTGATTGTAGAATTACCCGATGAACAAAAAGACGTTTTAACCATGCGTCTTTACAAAGACATGAGCTTTAAAGAAATTGCAGAGTCTACAGGGGTTAGCATTAATACCGCATTAGGTAGAATGCGCTATGCGATTATTAATTTGCGAAAGTTGATTGAAGAAAATCAGATAATTTTATCGGCCTAGTATACTTTTTTTAAAAAGTAGTCGTTCTATTGATATAAAGTATATTAATGGAAGAATTCTACTCAAAAAAGCTTAAAACCACTTTAGGCCCTAGTGACTTAACCATCAAACGTATTCTGGCTTTTTCTAAAGCATTAGACTCCTCAAAAGTGAACATCGAGGAAGAAAACAAAGAAATAGAGAAAGAATAACTGTTTATTTTTTCTTTTTGTAATATTCATTCAGGACGCTTTTGCGTCCTATTTTTTTGGTGATAATATCTTTTTCAAGATTCCATCCTCTTGCAGGACTGTATTCTCTTCCGTACCAAATGATTTGTAAGTGTAAGTCGTTCCAAGTCTCTTCTGGGAACAATCGTTTTGCATCTCTTTCTGTTTGTACCACATTTTTACCATTAGTAAACCCCCAGCGATACATCAATCGATGAATATGAGTATCGACAGGGAAGGTTGGGATGTCAAAAGCTTGCGCCAATACAACTGCTGCAGTTTTATGTCCCACAGCAGGCAGCTCTTCTAGATCTTCATAGGTGCGGGGAACCTCACCATTGTGTTTTTCTAGAAGAATTTTTGATAAACCGTGGATGCCTTTGGATTTCATGGGAGATAAACCAACAGGACGAATAATATCTCGAATTTCTTCTACTGTTAGCTTGATCATTTCCTGCGGTGTCCTAGCTTTTGCAAAGAGGAGGGGAGTGATTTGGTTCACCCTTACATCAGTACTTTGTGCTGATAGTAAAACCGCAATTAAAAGGGTATAGTAATCGTTATGGTCAAGGGGAATCGGAATTTCTGGGTAAAGATCTGCGAGTGTTGCGATGACATAATCAACTTTTTCCTGTTTGGTCATTTGTTCTTCTGTTTGTTTTGTAATTTAGAAAAAAAATAAGTTATGAAACCATTACAAGTAGGGGATAAAGTTCCCGCTTTTTCTGTTTCTGATGATCGCGGAAATATCCAAAAATTAAGTGATTACAAAGGACAAAAATTAGTTGTTTTCTTTTACCCAAAAGCCAGTACACCAGGTTGTACTGCAGAGGCTTGTGATCTTAGAGATCACTATAAAGAACTGCAAGATGCAGGCTATGCTCTCTTAGGGGTTAGCGCAGATAGTGAAAAACGCCAACGCAATTTCTCAGAAAAATATGATTTTCCTTTTCCTCTTTTAGCAGATGAAGACAAACAAGTCATTAACGCTTTTGGTGTTTGGGGACCAAAAAAGTTTATGGGACGTGAATACGACGGGATTCACCGTATGACCTTTATCATAGATGAGAATGGGGTAGTGGAGCGAGTGATTGATAAGGTCAAGACCAAAGTGCACGCTGCACAGATTTTAGAGTCTTAACCTGATTTTTTAGTTAGAAGAACTAATCGCTCAAGTTGATAGAAGAACATGTTTAAACCATAAAACACTGTAAGGAAAAGGCTATAGCATCTCGTTAAACTAATCTATCAATTCCGATTAGATCTATTCTTTAATCCCAAACATCTTGTTTTGACGAATCAATTCAGCTATCCCTTCTGGAAGGTGTTCTTCCCACTTAGATTCCCCACTTTTAATCTGCTGAAGTATTTTGCGAGAAAAGATGTTTAAATAGGTCTCGTCATAATCAAAGATATCGATTACTTTTCCGTTGTATTTAAAGAACTTATAGAAATCCTTCATACGGGGATGAAGTTTGAGGTTGGTGCTATTGATAACATTCCCTTTCTCATCTTTCATAGGATAGAGGTAAACCTTGAGGTTGTTATAGAACATTTTCCCAAAGGCCTCTAGGATACCACCCCCAAGGTCTTCGTAATAGTGTTCATCAAATATTTCAACAAAGTTGTTGACTCCCATGCTTAAGCCCAATTGCTTTTTTGTGTATTGAGAGAGGTAATCTACCAGTTTATAGTATTCTTTAAAGTTAGAGATCATTACAATATGTCCTAAAGAGCACAAGAGTTTTGCCCTATCCATAAAGTCTTTTTCATCTATTTCTCCGTCTGCTAAAAGGTTAGAAAGCGTGATTTCAAAGATGACAACAGTTTTGCTTTCATCAACGCCAGGCTCCTGTATAAAGGCATCGAGTGCCTTTTCAAACATATCGATATTGACCTTAGTTACCGGGCGAAAACTTCCGCGAAGCGTCAAAATATTTTTCTTGTAGAGCTCTCTTGCGGGAAGTATGTTTTGCCCATTAGGGTTGAACATGACCGCGTCTGTCATTCCATTTTTTACGAGTTGTAAACTCATTAAGCGGTTGTCAACATTTTCAAATAAAGGGCCTTTAAAATTGATGGTATCGATTTCAATGGCATCTTTATCGATGTTGTCATAAAGGTAGCGCAACAATTTTTTGGGTTCCTTATTTTTATAAAATGCACCATAAACTAAATTGACTCCTACATTTCCTAGTACCTCTTGTTGAAGCCTAGCCTCGGTTTGATGGAAACGAACGTGCAAGGTGATCTCGCTATAATCTTGGTCTGGACTAACTTGAAAACGAATTCCCATCCAGCCATGGCCTTTAAATTTTTTTGCAAAGTCAATAGTGGTTACCGTATTTGCATAGGTAAAAAACATCTTATGGGGATTTTCACCTCTTGGGATGCGGTCTTCTAATAGCTGCATCTCGTGATTGAGCATTTTATTTAAACGCGCCTCAGTTACATAGCGTTTATCGTCTTCTTCCCCGTAAATATTATCACTGAAATTTTTGTCATAAGCACTAATGGTCTTTGCGATCGTACCAGATGCTCCTCCTGAACGGAAAAAGTGACGGGCGACCTCTTGTCCTGCACCAATTTCTGCAAAAGTTCCATAGATAAAGCGATTAAGGTTGATGCGTAAAGCTTTGGCTTCAACAGATGGGCGACTTTCTAATTCAGTTTCGCCAGGGAGTTGGTCAGACATAGACAAATAATTAGTTTTTCAAATCTACAAAGATTGTAGAATTAAATGACAAGGTTTACCTTTGAAAAACATGATTAAGATCACTTTTTTAGGCACGGGAACTTCTCAGGGAATTCCCATTATTGGAAGTAAACACCCTGTTTGCTTGAGTAGTGACCCTAGAGATAAGCGATTACGTGTTTCGATTGCCTTAGCTTGGGATGATTATTTTTTTGTGATCGATTGTGGGCCAGACTTTCGACAACAAATGCTGGCGATGAATGCTCGCCAATTGGACGGAATTGTTTTCACTCATGAACATGCCGATCACACTGCAGGCTTAGATGATATTCGCCCTTTTTTCTTCCGTCAAGGAAATATTAATATGCATATGTCTGCCAGAGTGCAAGCGTCTTTGAAGCAGCGTTTTGATTATATCTTTAACGATAAAAACAAATATCCAGGGGCACCCTCTGTCAATGTGCACAGCATTGATAAATCTAGCCCTTTTAAGCTTGGGGATAAGCAGGTAATTCCCATAGAAGTGATGCACCACAAGATGCCTGTGATGGGCTATCGTATTGATGATTTTGCTTATTTAACTGATGTTAAAACCATCGCTGATGAAGAAAAAGATAAACTTAAGGGCCTAGATGTTTTAGTCGTCAATGCATTGCGAATTGAGCCACACCCATCCCATTTAAATTTAGATGAAGCCTTAGCCTTGATTGAAAAATTGCGGCCTAAGCGTGCTTATTTAACCCATATTAGTCACTTGTTAGGTTTTCACGCAGAAGTCGAAAAAGACCTTCCTAAAAATGTTTTTCTCGCTTACGATAACCTAGAAATAACCACCTCATTATGAAAACTAAAATCTTTATTTACCTTTTTGCTTTTACTGCATTAATCCTTGTTTTTCAATTGGTCAATAGTTCAAAAGTAGTCAAGTATCAAGCAGGGATAATTGCAGAAAAGGTCGCGCGTATTGACACTTTAAAAGTGGCACTGGATAAAGTAGAATCTAAGTATGAAGATGATGTGTATTTTTCTTTAGATCAAAATGAAGAAGCCCAATCCTTTTATCCCGATGAGGATCCTGCGGTGATTATCGAATTGGTAAAAGAAAAACTCTACGAAAGCAATACCATTAAAGGAGATAACCCTCTAGTGCTTTACAGTGGTGCTGGAAAAAAATTTTTAATTAATAAAATTAAAGTACTAAATCACAAATGGGTAATTGCAGATTTTTCTGATGGAACAGATTGGGGGGAAATTCTAATCGAATACCAAATAAGAGGAGGGGAGATCAAATTGAATGTCTTAGATCAACTGCTGTATTACAATGATTAAGTATTCGTTTTTAACCAAGCGAGGAGATCAGCAAAATTCTCTGGATTAATGCCGTGTCCAGCGGGGTATTCCTTATACTCCACTTTTAAGTCTTTTTTTTCGACTAATGCAATGCCTTTTCTCGCCCAGTCAACTGGAAGGGTGGGGTCTTCAGTACCGTGACTGCTAAAGATACGCAGTTGGTCTAATCCTTCTTTGGCGTAGCCAAAAATATTTTCGTTCACATAACCGCTTAAGGCAATGATTTTATCGATGCGTTCTGGGTGGCTTAAGCCCACAGCCCAACTCAAGATGGCGCCTTGACTAAAGCCTAATAAGGATACTTTTTGACCTTCGAGTTTAAATTGCTCGAGATGATAATCAATGTTGTAGAGGATGATTTCTTGTGCTCTCTTAGCTTCAGCATCATCGCTCCATTTATCTTGTTGCTCATTAAAGTGAATGGAATACCACGCATATCCTCCAAAACCAAGCGTTAAAGGGGCGCGAAGCGAGATGATTAAATATTCTTCTGGAAGGTAATTCGCAAAAGAATAAAGGTCTTCTTCGTGACTTCCATAGCCGTGTAAAAGGAAAAGTATAGGGGTCTTTCCTCCTTCTTTTAATGGTCGCCTAATGCGATAATCTAGCACTTGATTGATTTCCATGCTTATTTTAATGCGATTTTATTTCCGCTAATGCTACCGTAAACTTTTCCCTGAGTACTGTGTCCTAAAAAGGCACAATTTTGGGTTGAAGAAAGGAGATCCTCTTTGGTGAATTTCCCTGCACCATTAGGGGTAAAGAGACTAAGGTTTGCGACTTGACCTTCTTCGATTTTAGTGCTTGATAAACCAAAAGTGGTTCTTCCTTTTGTCAAGAACTGAATCACTTTTTGGGTAGGGAAGAAGGTGTTAAGCACACCAAAGGCAGCTTCTAAGCCAACTGTTCCGCTGGTCGCATGTTCAAATTCTACATGCTTTAATTCTTTATTTAAAGGTTGATGGTGAGAACTAATCATATCGATAGTCCCATCGAGTAAACCTTCTTTAAGCGCCTCTCTATCTTTTTCTGTACGAAGTGGAGGAGAGAGTTTAAATCGAGTTTCAAAACCAAAGAGGGCATCGTCTGTATAGCAAAGATTTGCTAAGGCAACACTACAGCTCACCTTCAGCCCCTTTTTCTTTGCTGCACGGATAAGTTCCACGCCTTCTGCAGTTGAAACAAAAGGAATGTGAAGTTTTCCACCGGCATAGGCTAGAATATGTAAATCTCGGTTGATTTGCAGGGTTTCATTAAGGCTAGGGATTCCAGCTAAACCTAGCTGGGTGCTGCTATTTCCTTCGTGTGCAACACCGTTTCCACCGATGCGATTATCCTGAGGGCTAGAGATGATCAGTGCATTAAATCGCTGGGCATAAAGCAAGGCGGTTTTGAGTAATTCTGGGTTCTCAATAGGCTTTAAAAAGTCGCCAAAAGCAACAGCGCCATTGTTTTGTAAATCGTATAATTCTGTCATTAACTTCCCAGCCTGGCCTTTTGTAAAAGCGGCTATTGGATGCATCTCTGTGGGGTGGTCAGAACGATAGTTTTTTAATTGTATCACTGCCGATTGACTATCGATGGTGGGTTGTGTTTCAGGCTCTAAGGCGATATCAGTAAAGCCACTTAAGGCCGCTGTTCGCAAACCATTTTCAAGGGTTTCGCGTTCTTCATAGCCTGGTTCACCAAAGCAGACACTTGAATCAAACCAACCCATAGAGAGGTGAAGATTGTCTTTTTTAACGGTAACATCGGCTGCTTCTTCTAGGGCGGCTCCTATTTTTGTAATCGTACCACCTGAAATAAAAACATCAACTTCTTGTAAATGGAAAGCACCTTTAGGGTCTATAATGGTGGCTTTTTTGAGAAGAATTTTCATGTAACGCTTTCGCTTTCCTTTGTTGGGACAAAAATACAAAAACTTCTCCTTTCTTGAACGGGGAATCTTTCAATGGCTTAAAATTTTTCAAAAACCCCTAGCCCAAAGAGGGCATAATCGAACTTTACCGGATCCTCAGGATCCATCTTACGCAAGGCGGTATCTAGTTCTAACAAAGCTTTGCCGTCGTTTTGCTTGCGTTTTAATAATCTCAATTTCCTGGCAACATTCCCAGAATGTACATCTAAAGGGCAAGACAATTGACGGGGGTGTATGGATGGCCAAAGGCCAAAGTCTACTCCGTTTTTATTCGAACGTACCATCCAGCGCAAGTACATATTGAGTCGCTTTGCCGCAGAACCCTTTAAAGGATCTGAAACATGCTTTTGCGTGCGTTGTTGATGGGGGAGGGAGAAAAACACTTTTTTGAAATGGTGAATTGCCACTTGTAAGCTCTTTGGCGTAGCCTGACTACTAAAAAGCTGTTCTAAGCCTTGATGCTCTTGATAAACGTGGCGCAATGCTTTGATAAAATAGCGCAAGTCTTCGGCATTAAAAGTGCGGTGGACAAAACCTTCAAAACGGGCGAGATCGATTTCTTTGTGGTTGATGACAAAGTCATAAGGCGCTTGATCCATCAATTGCATCATCTTTTGGGCATTGTTGATGATGCTTTTTCGATTGCCCCATGCGATGGTTGCGGCTAAAAAACCACTGATTTCAATATCTTCTTTTAGAGAAAATTGATGCGGGATTTGAATGGGGTCGACCTCAATAAAATCAAAAGATTCGTATTGCTGGGCTTTTTCTTCAAGAAAGGTCTTGATTTCTGTTAGCTTCATGCTACAATTGCTCCGTCGACAAGGTGAATGGTACGATCCGCCATATTAGCCAAGGTTTTGTTGTGGGTAACGATCACAAAAGTTTGCTTTAATTCATCCCTTAAATCAAAGAACAATTGATGCAAAGCATCGGCATTTTTAGAATCGAGATTTCCGCTGGGCTCATCTGCAAAGATAATGGCGGGATCGTTCATCAGGGCTCTTGCAACGGCAATGCGCTGTTGTTCTCCACCAGAAAGGGTGTTGGGTTTGTGATCGATGCGATGATCCACTCCTAATCGTTGTAACAAGCCCATGGCTTTGTCCTTGACTGCAGCTTTTTTCTTGCCTTGAATAAGGGCCGGCATCATCACATTTTCTAAGGCCGTAAATTCATCGAGCAACTCGTGAAATTGAAAGACGAAACCCAAGGATTCATTGCGAAAACGCGCTAAATCTCTATCCTTTAATCCTAGAATCTCTGATTGATCAATCATTAAAGTTGTTGTAGGAGTCTTGTCTGGGCTAGAAAGAGTGCCTAAAATCTGTAACAAGGTCGTTTTACCCGCCCCAGAAGGACCTGTTATTGCAACAACTTCTCCTTTTTGTATGCTTAAATCTACGCCCTTTAAGACGGTTAAATCTCCATAACTTTTGCGAAGTTGCTTAGCAGTGATAATGTCATTCATAGAGCTGCAAATTACAGATTTTTAAAAGAATGTCTTTTCGATTAGAGGCTTTTTTCGTTTATCTTTTAATGGATTATTACCGTATAAATGAAGTTTTTATTCAACAAGACTTCATTTTGTTTAATTATATACGTATATTGGTTAGACATAAATGAAAAAAGAAAAGTTGGCATATTTTGCTGGAGGATGTTTTTGGTGTAGCGAAGCAGTCTTTCAAAACCTACGTGGTGTAGACCGGATTATCTCTGGCTATATGGGGGGATTTATCAAGAATCCTGCTTATAGAGAAATCTGTACTGGGCGAACTGGTCATGCCGAAGGGATCCAATTAACTTATGACGAAAATGTGCTTTCCTACAAAGACCTATTGTATGTCTTTTTTGCCACCCATGACCCCACTACTTTAAACCGTCAGGGTAATGATGTTGGGACCCAATATCGCTCTGCTATCTTTTATGTGGACGATCTTCAAGAGGCTATCGCCAAAGAAGTTATCGCTGAATTACAGCAAACAACTTTTGAAGCGCCCATCGTCACCCAATTATTGCCTGAGCATCCTTTTTATACCGCAGAAGAAGAACATCAAAACTATTATAACCAACATACTGAACAATTGTATTGCAGTTATGTGATTAGCCCTAAAGTGGCTAAACTAAAAGAAAAATTCAACCATTTATTACATTAAATTATGATGAACGACAGTTTTAATATCGACACTTTACCCATCACAGAAGAAATCAAAGGACACTTTTCTGAAGTGATCAACTTATTGGGAGAAGACACCAGCCGTGAAGGTTTGGTCAAAACTCCAGAACGCGCTTCTAAAGCCATGAAATTTTTAACAGAAGGCTATGAAATGGATCCACAGCAGATCTTGCAAAGCGCCATGTTTAAAGAAAACTATAACGAGATGGTGATCGTAAAAGACATCGAGCTATACTCTCTTTGTGAGCACCATATGTTACCTTTCTTTGGGAAAGCGCATATCGCTTATATACCCAATGGACATATTGTTGGCTTGAGCAAACTCCCAAGGGTAGTCGACGTGTTTGCTCGTCGTTTACAAGTGCAAGAGCGTCTAACAGAACAAATTTTAGATTGCATCAACGACACCTTACAACCAGAAGGGGTTGCCGTAGTGATCGAAGCGTCGCATATGTGTATGATGATGCGCGGAGTGCAAAAGCAAAACTCTACCACGACTACATCTGGCTTCCGCGGTACTTTTAAAGAAACAGATACCCGCAACGAGTTCTTAAAACTCATTACGTCAAAATTATCTTAAGGTTCTGGAAAGAATCTTTTAAATCCCATTCGGCGCAAGATTTTCTTTTCAAATTCCCAGAAAAAGGAAAACTGAAAAAATAGTGCGCCGAAGAGGACTAATAAAACTTGGTAAATAGGGAAGATCACTAGTATCCTTAGAATCCAATAAAGAACCATTCCTAAAGGAATATCTGTAAAGACTTCTGGCTGTAAACCGATCAACGCAAGGAAAGGTTTCCCTACTTTAACAGAACTAGATCCAGTAATCCCAAAGACAATAAAGACAATCCACAACTGTCTATTAGACTGGATTTTCCATTTTTTTTTTAAGCGATGGAAATAGGCCATTAAGCGAGGATGGCGCTAATTTGCTCGGCTAATTCAACTCCAATGCGGTCTTGTGCTTCCCCTGTCGCTGCACCAATATGCGGGGTTAAAGAAACTTTAGGGTGCATCAATACTTTGATGGCTGGTTTAGGCTCGTCTTCAAAAGTGTCTAGTCCAGCGAAAGCTAATTTTCCGCTATCTAAGGCATTTAAAAGGGCAACCTCGTCAATTACACCACCACGTGCAGCATTTACGATAACAGCACCGTCTTTCATTTGGTTAAATTGTGCTTCTCCAATCACGTATTCCTTTTGTGCTGGAACGTGTAGGGTAACATAATCTGCCTCAGCTAAAACACTTTCCATGGATTGTGTTTTTACTTCAACATCAATACTTTGACCATTGAATAGAGCAACCTTTACTGTTGCGCTGTCCATAAACTTATCTGCAGCGATAACATTCATGCCGATCCCTAAACCGATTTTTGCCGCTTCTTGTCCTATACGACCAAAACCAATGATACCTAATGTTTTTCCGCGTAACTCAACGCCTTTGGCGTAAGCCTTCTTTAAACCTTTAAAGTTGCTTTCACCTTCTAAGGGCATATTGCGATTGCTGTCGTGTAAAAAACGAACTCCACCGTATAAGTGAGCGAAGACTAATTCTGCTACAGAAGCCGAAGAAGCAGCAGGGGTATTGATCACGTGTAAGCCTTTTTCACGGGCATAGTCTACATCGATATTATCCATTCCTACACCACCACGACCGATGATTTTTAGGTTAGGACAGGCGTCGATTAAATCTTTACGAGCTGTTGTTGCACTGCGGACCAATAAGGCCACAATATCGTTATCGTTGATGTAAGCGACTAATTGCTCTTGCGCAACATTAGTTGTGATTACATTAAATCCGTTAGCAGTTAAAGCGTCAACTCCACTTTGAGAGATGCCGTCGTTAGCGAGTATATTCATTATAGCGTTTTTTCAAATTGTTGCATTACGTCCACCAATTGCTGGGCGCTTTCTAGGGGTAGGGCATTATAGATTGAGGCGCGATATCCACCTACAGAGCGGTGACCTTTTAGCCCGCTAATGTTGGCAGCATTCCATAGTTCGTCAAAGGCTGTGCCGTCAACTCCTTCTGCTAGGTTAAAGGTCGCGTTCATAAAGCTGCGGTCTTCTTTAGCAGCAAAACCTTCAAAGGCACTGTTGCGATCGATTTCATCATAAATCAATTTTGCCTTGGTCTGGTTATGGGCTTGGATAGCGCTTACGCCCCCTTTTTCTTTTAGCCATTCTAGGGTTAACATAGAAGTGTACACCGCAAATACTGGCGGAGTATTAAACATACTTCCTTTATCTGCATGGGTCGCATAAGATAACATAGAAGGAACATCTTTGTTCATTTTTGCTAAGACACTGTCTTTTATGATAACTAAAGTTGTTCCGGCTGGACCCATGTTCTTTTGGGCACCTGCATAAAATAAATCAAAGGCTGAGTAATCGAACTCACGTGAAAAAATATCTGAGCTCATATCTGCGATCAACGGTACATTGGTTTTTGGTAAGTCGTGAAACTGTGTTCCGAAAATCGTATTGTTTGTGGTGATATGTAAATAGTCTAAATCTGCAGGGATGTCTTGTCCCTTTGGGATGTAGTTGAAGTTGGCTTCTTTTGAAGAAGCGATTTCTACAACCTCACCATAGCGTTTAGCTTCTTTGATGGCTTTGTCAGACCAAGCTCCAGTATTGATATAACCGGCTTTTGACTGCATCAAGTTCGCTGCTGCCATTAAGAATTGCATGCTGGCTCCACCTTGTAAAAACAATGCTTGGTAACCTTTATTGGTCAGCCCCGTTAATTCTAATGCAAGGGCTTGTGCCTTGTCCATGATGGCCACAAATTCTTTGCTTCTGTGGGAAATTTCTATTAAAGATAAACCGATTCCGTCTAGCTCTTGTACTGCTGCTGCAGCCTTTTCCATTACGGGAGCAGGGAGGATAGAGGGGCCTGCGCTAAAATTGTGTTTCTTCATGGCTTAATTTTAAGATGCAAATATCATCATATCCCAAGAAACATCATAAGCGAATAAGGTTTTTTTACCCTAGTTTTTTAACAATTTACTTACAATCCTAACAAAAAGGAAATTGGGTCCACGCCATCGGCATAATCCCATAGTCCAGGTTGCTGGGATTTCCCTAGGGGAACGGCTTGTTCAATGGGTAAATGAGTACTGATACACTGGATTTCTTCCGCCTTTTCGCGCAGCTCTTTTTCGAGTTCAGTTTGATCCTTGTAATAACTGTAATGCAAGCTGGCCACTGGTGATCCAAAGGAGTCGTGCTCGCGAAGCAACATAAAGCCATTGTCAAGTAAATCAAACTCACTCATTAAGTATACCGCTTTGTTGTAGTCGTAATTGTTCGCATATTTTGCCGAATCCATTAAATCGGCATGGGGATATAAGGCCCCAAAGATGTTATTGAGGTCATAACCTTTTGGCACATACACCTTTGCAATGCTGCGACAGCCCAGACCATAGTACTGGACGATATCTTGCGCTAATCCTGCTAGTTCTTCTTTGGATTCCTCTCCGCTTAATACCGAAATTCCATTGCGGTTTTTGCGAATAATATGGGGGACTTGTGCAAAGTAATGCTCAAAATAGCGGGCTGCATTATTGCTTCCTGTGGCGATTACCGCATCAAAATTTTCTAGTCGATCTTCTGTAAAATGCAATCGATCCTTAAAAGCCGGAGAGAACCCTTGCAACTGCTCATAGATAAAAGGGATTAAAAGAGGATCAGTCGAAGAGAGTTTGACGGTCGCATTATGCCCACATAACAAGACACATAAGACATCATGAAAGCCTACTAAGGGAATGTTCCCCGCGAGGATAAGCCCGATGTTTTTTGGCGCAGTCGCGCCAAAGGAATATCGCTTAGCCCAAGCTTGTAATGCTTCCGCTTGAAGGACCTCTCCCCAAGCATGCAGGGCTTTTAAGCAATTTTCTTCGGTAAACCAACCGTTGTTTTGTTGGGCCTTTCGAAGACAGTCAAAGAGGGAAGAATATTCCTTTACGTTGATGTCAATTTCCCGCAAATACTGTCCTAATTTTTCAAATCCTTCAATATGTTGTTCTATGGTCGTCATTTATTTGTCTAGGCGTGATTTATGCAGTATTTTTGCGCAAATGTAAATAAAGAAATTGCTATGGCCATCATCATAACAGACGAATGTATCAATTGCGGAGCATGTGAACCAGAATGTCCTAATACGGCGATTTATGAGGGCGCAGACGATTGGCGTTACAGTGATGGGACTTCTCTAAAAGGAGAGCTCGTTTTACCTAATGGGAAAGCAGTCGCTGCAGATGAAACCCAAGAGCCCATTTCTGACGAATTTTACTATATCGTTCCAGACAAATGTACCGAATGTAAAGGCTTCCACGATGAGCCTCAATGTGCGGCGGTTTGTCCCGTGGACTGTTGTGTTCCAGACGAAGACCATGTTGAAACCGAAGAGGTCTTGCTAGGAAAGCAACGTTTTATGCATCCAGAAGAATAATACTATATGAAAGCAGGAATTGTAGGATTACCTAATGTGGGTAAATCCACCCTATTTAATTGTTTGTCTAACGCCAAAGCTCAAAGTGCCAACTTCCCGTTTTGTACCATCGAACCTAATGTAGGGGTGGTCAACGTGCCAGACGAACGCCTTACCACTCTTGCCGAGCTGGTCAACCCAGAAAAAACCATTCCCGCAACGGTAGAAATCGTTGATATCGCTGGCTTGGTCAAAGGCGCCAGTAAAGGGGAGGGGCTAGGCAATCAATTCTTAGCCAATATCCGTGAGACCGATGCCATCATCCATGTATTGCGTTGTTTTGACAACGACAATATTGTGCATGTCGAAGGTTCTGTCGATCCTATTCGTGATAAAGAAATAATCGATATTGAACTGCAGTTAAAAGACTTAGAAACGGTTGAAAAGCGTTTGGAAAAAGTCAATCGTGCTGCGCGTACCGGAGATAAAGATGCCCAAAAGCTTCAAGCCATCCTCAATAGCATTAAAGAAGGTTTAGAGCAAGCCCAGAATGTACGCCAACTCGACTTTTCTGAAAAAGACCGAGAAGAAGTGATTCACGGTTTGCAGCTGCTCACCGACAAGCCGGTCTTATATGTCTGTAATGTTTCTGAAGCAGATGCCGCTGGTGGAAATCCACTGGTAGAAAAAGTAGAGGCCATCGCCACCGCAGAAAATGCAGAAGTCTTGACCCTGGCTGTTTCCATCGAAGCAGATATCAACGAACTGGACACCTTTGATGAACGCCAAGTCTTTTTAGAAGACCTGGGACTCACTGAACCAGGTGCCGCAAAGTTGATTCGTAAAGCCTATGCCTTGCTTAAACAGCAAACTTATTTTACCGCTGGGGAGAAAGAAGTGCGTGCCTGGACTTTTCCTGTGGGAGCAACTGGACCACAAGCTGCCGGAGTCATCCACACCGATTTTGAAAAAGGGTTTATTCGTGCAGAGGTCATCTCTTTTGCCGACTATATCAACTTTAAAACCGAAGCCAAAGTCAAAGAAGCTGGGAAAATGCGTATTGAAGGAAAAGAATATATCGTACAAGATGGCGATGTGATGCATTTCCGTTTTAACGTATAAACCTTTGATGCATAGTATGTAGGATTGCTTTTGCTTTTGGTATAAGTCCACTTTCTATTTTTTTGTATTTTCATGATACCAAATCTTTTATCATGACCTACACCATTATTGCCCTAGTGACCCTAACGTGGTTCCTACTCTGGGCCTACAAACACGAGGGTGTTCCAGAATCCATCTCCAGTTTATTTTATCGCGCTAAAACCCAGTGGACCTATACCATGGTCATCTCTGGAATAGGGGTATTGATGACCCTAGTGGAACCAAAAACGATGATTCACTATACAGGGATTAGCCTAATCTTAGGCACTGCCGCCCCAGATTACCGCAATACCAACACTCTCTCAAAATACTTTCACTTTGGCCTTACATTTATTACCGCCTTTTTAGCTTGGTTGAGTGTGGGCGGGATCTACCTCGCCTTTGCTGGTGCTGCGATGATCTTGGTCGCATTCTTTTCTCGTAACCGTATCCACGGCCTGACCTATTTTGTCGAACTGATCCTCTTTTATATCACTCTGATCAGTTTGTTGTATGTTGAACCGCTGAAGACGCAGGCTTTTTTAGATCTAATTGGTGGGTGATGATGATTTTGTTCTTTTTATCTCAATTATTAATTAGCCCAATGGCGAATTTTATATCACTTAATAATTATAACTATTTTGTTATATATCTATTTTGTTATATTTTTGAAAGGTGAGATCGAGTGCGTTAATCGAGATATTACAAAAAGAGGGGTGGCAGTTGGTACGCACCAAAGGAAGCCACCACCACTTTAAGCATCCAACAAGAAAGGGGATCGTTACAGTTCCCCATCCTAAAAAGGATATTCCAAAAGGGACGGTGGGAAGCATCTTGAGGCAGGCAGGGTCAAAGTAGCCCACGCCACATTAATCTACTTGACACACCTAATTAAAAAGATAGAAAGATGAAAGTAACAGTCGAAAAACACAAAGACGGCACCTATTGGGGAACCATTACAGAAGTCCAAGGTGTAGTTGCCTCCTATGGCAACACCCTGGCCGAATTAAAAGAAAATATCCAACAGGCCTATACCGACCATTATGAATTGGCCTTAGAGCTTGAGGATGACTATGTGAAGGAACTAAACCCCGCGCCCACTTTCACCTATTTGCTTAATTTAAAAAACATATTCCACTTGTTGCCCGAGGTGAAGGTGTCGAACATTGCCAAAAAAGCCAATATGAACCCCTCGCTACTGCGCCAATACAAGATGGGAAAAGTAGAAGCCTCAGAAGAACAAGCAAAGAAGGTGCTTAATGCGATGCACCAATTGGGGAAAGAATTGTTATCTGTTTCTTTTTAAACAGTACGCAACTTAGCCAAAAGCCGCAAGAGAGGGTTTTTAACAGCCATTTGCTTTTGTTATTTTGGTTCGACCTCCAAAATACAAAAGCGCTTAGACATACAAATAGGCCCAATAGATCAATGCAAGCTGCATGGGTAAACGTATCGCCCAAAAGAGCAGGGCGGGCTGTTGGTATTTCTTGCTGTAATAATTGATCTGTACGATATTTGCGGGATAGATGGCCACTAGAAAAACCATTAAGAAAGCAGCTGTCATAGAACGGGTAGGGGCATACAACAAGCCGATGGCAATCAGAATTTCTAGTACCCCAGAAAAGAGGGCGATAAAGCGACGATAGACCAACACTTTAGGCACTGCATATTCAAAAAAGCGGGTATGGGTAAAGTGGGTAATGCCAGCAAAACCATAGATGCCGGCCATAATATATAGATCGATATTCATTAGAATAAGGTACGGATAATTTCGCTAGGATCTTCTCCGCCAGTCACACGTATGGCTGCATCTGCGCGTCTAAACCAAGTGCTTTGGCGTTTGGCATAGCGGCGGCTGTTCTTTTTAATTTCTTCGATGGCAGTGGCCTCGTCCCATTTCTCATCAAAGTGCGCAAACCATTCGCGATAGCCTACAGTTTGCAGGGCATTTAAGGTTTTTTGGGTGTATAGCCCTTTGGCTTCAGCCTTTAAACCTTGCTCCACCATAAGGTCCACTCGACGATTGATGCGATCGTATAAGGCTTCGCGCTCCCAATCGATCACAATGGTTTGAGCATTAAAAAAGTCTGGCGCAGCTTTCTTCCCTAAAAAAGAGGAATAAGGTTTCCCGCTACTCAAGCAGATTTCAAGAGCACGAATCAAGCGATGGGGGTTATTTCTATCCACTACCTGATAGTGTTTTAAATCGTGTTCTCGCAAGAGGTCCTGCAGGATTTCAATGCCTTCTTGTTGAAAGATGGCGGTGAGTTGTGGGCGAATCGCTGGATCTACTTCTGGAAATTCATCTAGGCCATGCATCACTGCATCGGCATACAAGCCAGAACCGCCTACCATAATAACGGTTGGGTGTTGTTGAAACAGTTCTTTGAGTTTTTCTAGTACCTCCCGGCGGAAGTCCCCCACTGAATAGTCGGCTGTGATCGAACGATGCTGAATAAAGTGATGTGGCACTTCTGCGAGCTCTGCTTCGCTAGGTACGGCTGTACCAATGCACATCTCTTGATAGAATTGTCGTGAATCGCAAGAAACGATTTCCGTGTTAAAATGTTTTGCCAAAGCGATGGCGAGATCGGTTTTGCCACTGGCAGTAGGACCAGCGACATAAAGTAGTTTAGAAGTCTTCATTGAGTTTGTGGCCACAGTTGTGGCAGTAAATGGCATCGTCCAAATGGGTTTCGGTTATACAATTGGGGCAAGCCTGGGTGTTAGTATCAGGGTTTTGGTATTGTTGTGTCATTTCAGAGGTGACAATTCCGGTGGGAACTGCGATAATGCCATATCCCATAATCATGATGATAGAAGCAATAAAGCGCCCTAAGGGCGTTACAGGGGCAATGTCTCCATAGCCCACGGTGGTTAAGGTTACGATGCACCAGTAGATTCCTCTAGGGATGGAGGTAAAGCCATTGACTTCGCCTTCAACCAAATACATAATGGTCCCAAAAATGATGCATAAGATGATGACCGCAAAGAGGAAAACGCCAATCTTCGCACGGCTCGCCCATAGGGCCGCTATCAAGAAGTTGGATTCCCCGATATAGCGGGAGAGTTTTAAAATCCTAAATACGCGCAGTAAGCGCAGGGCACGTAGCGCTACCAAAGAAGTCGTTCCCACAAAGAAAAACGAGATGTACATGGGCAGTATGGATAAAAGGTCAATGATCCCAAAGAAACTGCTGACATAACGCCAAGGCTTTTTCACCACCAAAAGGCGGGCGATGTACTCTAAGCTAAACAAGGCAGTAATGCCCCATTCTAGCTGGTAGAGTAGCTCGGCATAATCTTCTCCAATCCAAGAGACACTTTCTAACATCACCAGGACCACACTAAAGAGAATCAGGAACAGCAAGACAATATCAAACAGCTTTCCCGCTGGGGTATCTGCCTCATAAATGATCTCGTGTAATCGATGTTTTAGCGAAAAGGGGGTGTTTTTCATACCGTAATTCCTTCTGCTAAGTTAATCAGTTTTTGGTAACGCTCTTTTCGCAGAAAGCTGCGAATCACCGCTTGGGTATCACGATTGTTCTCGATGGGTAGCAAACGGGCTTCAATTTTATCGATGGTTTTGATTTGATGATTAAGCTGAAAGTAGCCATAACCTTGAAAAACGCCCTCTTTGATATAGATAAAACTCTTTTCGCTCACTTTCTTTCCCTTGTCAATAATCAACATATTTTCATGGGGATACAACAAACTATCAGCCACAGCTTGCACCCGTTCATTGTAAGCCTCACATTTTTCTTCGGATAAACAAGCGCCTTTGCATTTTCCAATTCCATGGCGAAAGCAGGCGGTTTGTCGTCGTTCAAAAGAGGTTTGCTGGGCGCAGAGTTCAAATTCTTCTAGCCAAAAACGCAACCGCCCTTCGGCTTCTTTTTTATTTTTAAAGACGTCTAAATAGTCTTCTTCTTGGCGCACTTGCTCAATGACTAATTGATGATAGGGGGTAGAGCGGTCTAAACGAATCCCCATGGCAAAATGGCGAAACTTTAAAGCATGATTTAACCGTGGTTGGTTTTTTTTGATTTCATGCTGCTCTTTTAACAAGGCTAAACATTCGTTCCCGCACAACTCATAAGTAACAGAATGTAGGGCTTTTTGAATCTTTTCTGCCTTGCGTGCCTTTCCCGTTAGATGTGTTAAAACGCGTTTTTTAATGTTTTTACTCTTTCCGATATAGATGATTTTCCCCTCTTTGTTGTGGATGTAATACACTCCCGTTTCTGTGGGCAAATCTTCGATAATATTTAAGTATTTATTGGGAACTTTCTTTTGGTTGAGCGTCTTTACATGTGCCGAAATGATTTCCTTTTCACTGTCTTTTTCTAGCAGAACCTTAAAAAGTTCAACCGTAGCCATGGCATCGCCATGTGCGCGGTGTACATCAGAAATAGGAATACCTAATGAGCGTACCAATTTTCCTAATTTATAAGAAGAAACATCGGGGATAAGTTTTTGGGCTAAATCTACCGTACACAAGGATTGACGTTCAAAGTCAAAGCCCAAACGTTTGAATTCTGTTCGAATTATGCGGTAGTCAAACTCTGCATTATGAGCGACTAAAACGGCGTCTTCAGTAATCTCGACAATGCGTTTTGCGACCTCATAAAATTTAGGGGCATTGACCAGCATTTTACTATTTATACCCGTAAGGCGCTGTACAAAGGGTTGGATTTCTTTTAAAGGGTTGACTAAGCTAGAGAACTGATCTACAATGGTGTTCCCGTCAAAGCGGTAGATGGCAATTTCTGTAATGCCTTCTTCATTGAACTTTCCTCCTGTGGTTTCTACATCGACAATTGCGTACATGCTAGTAGTTTCGTTCCCCAAAGATTTTGCTGCCCACACGAATCATGGTACTCCCTTCTTCTATGGCGATAGGATAATCTCCACTCATCCCCATTGAAAGGATTGAAAAGTCTTGTAGTTGGTTAGCGGTTTGGTCAAAGTGTTGTTTTAGAGAAGCAAATTCTGCACGAATTTGATCTTGGTCAGAAGTAAAGGTCGCCATACCCATTAAACCGACCAATCGAACATTAGGGTAAGCCTCCGCTAGCGTATTGTCGATGATCTGTGCTAATTCGCTGGCGTCTAAGCCAAATTTAGTTTCCTCTTGGGCGATATGCATTTGCAAAAGACAGTCAATCACTCGTTCGTTTTTAGCCGCCTGTTTGTTGATTTCTTTCAGCAATTTTTCGCGATCAACGCCATGAATCAAACTCACATAAGGCGCCATGTATTTGACTTTATTGCTTTGCACATGCCCGATCATATGCCATTCGATGTCTTTGGGTAAAGCCTCGAATTTATGGGTCATTTCTTGGATTTTGTTTTCGCCAAAAATGCGTTGTCCCGCATTATAAGCCGCTTGTAAATCCTCTTCGGGTTTTGTTTTAGAAACCGCGACTAAGTTAACCTCTTGCGGAATAGTCGATAAGACTTGGTGCAAATTTTCCTTAATGCTCATAGTGCAAAGATAAGGCGACCATCAGACTTCTCCATTGCTGAACTTTATTTTATTTGGCCTTCGTCCAAAGAAGTAAAGCATAAACCTGTGGGGAGCTTAGGCAAGATATAGGTGCTTTTAGGTGGAAGAATTTTTTGGGCTTTCGCCAAAGCGATGATTTTATCCAGTGATAGCGGTTTATAATCGACAATAGCAGGGTACGCTTTGGCCTTTTTATGGCCTAATGTTCCAGAGGGATAATAATCGATGAATGATTTTAAATCGATCTTTTGTTGGGCACTAATGCCCAAAAGTTTTTCTACAATATAATTACACTCGGTCAATGCTTTTGTCGCCTTACTATAAATATGGTTGTCTTTGATCTTGATTTCAATGGTCGCTGCTGCTTTGTCACAAATGCTTTCTGAGGAAATATTTTGTAGGAGTTGATCTGCTAATTGCTGATCTTTAATGGCCCAAGTAAAGGCGTGATTTTGCACTTGATCTTTCGCCACCAAAAAGGAAAATAGCAGGGGTGTGTTTCCATTTATTCTCCCTGTGTTTAAAGTGCTGGCATAACGATGATGCCCATCGGCCAAATGGAACTTCTGCTCTTGCTTACAAAAGTGGGATAAGCTAAAGGCTTCTTGTTTATTCAAAACCCACAGTTGGTGTAGTTCTGTATCTAAATGGTAATTGAAATCTGCTTTTCGGGCTTTGATTTGTTTTCCTAATGCCGCTGCAGCGTAGTTGTTTTCATGCATTAAAAGCACGGGTTCTGCTTGAAAGCCAACGTCGTTTAAATAGTCTGAAAACAATTCTACCCGTTGTTCTAACACCGCTTCGTGGGTGGTGATATCTTGAGCTTCGGTTGTGGTTAATACTCCGGTTAACACACCTTCAAAAGACCCCTGAAGATTTTTAATGCGATACCAAAAATGACCTTTGGAAGGACTCTGGTAAGCATCATTTTTAATCAAGGCCTTGATCCCCGCTTGGATGGCTTGGTGATTTTCTGCCTTCGCAATGATGTCTACAAAGGTTTTTGGCCCTTGAATGCTTTTTGCCTTAGATTGCTCTAGTTGGCTAAGCGAAGGACAATATAGGGTTAGCGAATGTATTCGGGGCATACTCCATGATTTAAAAGATGATTAAAAGCATTCAATGATTTGATATGCGACCCTTAAAGCTTCTGTAGCATGTGCCAAAGGAACAATGGGGGTGGTGTCATTTTCAATGGCATCGGCAAAGGTTTCCAATTCTTCTAAGATAGCGTTAGAAGGCTGGATCTCTGGTGGATCAAAATAGATTTCTTTTTTGACCCCCTCGGCATTTTGCAAGACCAACGCAAATTCGTCGGTGTCTTCATTGGCTTCTTTCATTTTGACTACTTCGACTTGTTTGGTAAAGAAATCAACCGAGATATAGGCTTCTTTCTGGAAAAAGCGCAGTTTACGCATGTTCTTTAAAGAAATACGACTGGCGGTAAGATTCGCGACCGCGCCGTTTTCAAATTCAATTCGCGCATTAGAGATGTCTGGAGTTTCACTCACCACCGCAACGCCAGAGGCGGAGATACTTTTAACGGGAGAGTTGATCACGCTTAGAATAATGTCAATATCGTGAATCATTAAATCTAAAATCACCGAGACATCTGTCCCACGAGGGTTAAACTCTGCTAAGCGATGGGATTCGACAAACATGGGTGAACCCAGATTGTCTTTCACTGCTTTAAAGGCAGGATTAAATCGCTCGACATGTCCCACTTGGCCTTTTACGCCTTTGGCATCTGCAAGGGAAACTAGTTCTTCAGCTTCAGCAATGGTGTGGGTAATGGGTTTTTCAATAAAGATATGTTTCCCTGCTTCAATACAAGCTTTGGCCACGGCGTGGTGATATAGGGTAGGGGTGACAATATCGATGACATCACAAGCGGCTATTAAAGCTTCTTGACTTTCAAAATAAGTATATCCAGCACTTTCGGCTAGCGCTTTACTCGCTTCCACATCGGGATCATAAAAGCCCACCAGGGTGTAGCGCTCTGATTCGTTAAGCAAGCGTAAGTGAATTTTTCCTAAGTGTCCAGCGCCTAAAACGCCAGCGGTTAAAGTCTTTTTCAATGCAGTAGATTTTATCCGATAAAGGTACACTTTTCACTAGAATTTTTTAAAAAGAATGCTTTTTCTCGTAGGATTAAAGTGTATTTTTGATCCCATGCAATTACCCATTGATTCCCCTAAACACCAAGGTCAGCGCATGCAACTTGTTGCATTGCTCAAGGAGAAAGGTATCGCCCATCCACAGGTGATCGCTGCCTTAGAAATGGTGCCACGACACTGGTTTATGGATCCGGGTTTAGCCTCGCATGCCTATAAGAACAAGGCCTATCCCATCGCGGCAGAACAAACCATTTCCCATCCTTATACGGTGGCTTTTCAGTCAGAATTAATTGATGTAAAAGCAGGAGATAAGGTCCTTGAAATCGGGACTGGATCTGGTTATCAAACCGCCATTTTAAAAGCGATGCAGCTGGAAATTTACACTATTGAACGACAGCGAGAGTTATTTAAAAAGACTCAGCGTTTGTTTGATCAAATAGGGCTTCGCCCAAAGCAAGTATTGCTAGGCGATGGCTATTTAGGCTTGCCTAAAGACGGACCATTTGATGCGATTATCGTTACCGCCGGAGCGCCTTATTTACCTAAAGCCTTATTGTCTCAGCTAAAAATAGGCGGTAGACTGGTCATTCCCATTGGAGAAGATCCGCAAATCATGCACCGCTATACCCGCACAGGGGACAAGCATTTTGACAAAGAGACTTTTGGAGAGTTTCGTTTTGTTCCCTTGTTAAAGGATAAGAATTAGAAGCGCAGTCGAACTAGTGTATCCTTGACAAATGCAATGCTTGAATCTTTAAAGTTTGGTGGTCCATATAGGTTTTTAATTCCACTAGTGGCATATGCTTCTTTTGGGTGTCCATTTTCTGAGAAATCCATGCGATAATTCCCATTTGCGTCGTGCAAAAGCATGATGGCGTAAATACCTTTTGGTAATTCTGAAAACTGGAACTGCATTTCACCTTGAGTAGCGACTTTCTCTTTACTCGCAACGGTTTCACTTGACATAAAGTTTTCTTTACTGTGGATTGAAAGCAGTATTTTACCTTGATTACTCGTGACATTTTCAATAAGCACAGTAAGGGTTTGCGTTGGTTTTTTTTTGACCAAAAATAGGCGTAACAATGACTAAGATTAACAGGATAAAGATTTGGATAGGTTTCATTAATAGGTAGGCTTAAAGGGTTTTAGTGTAAGATTTTAGGGCATCAAAATAGATTTTAAAAGCTTGTTGACCCTCTTTGGTAATATTGAGTTGGGTAAGAGGATAGTTGTCTTTAAAACTTTTGTGAATGCTTATATATTTGGCTTGTTCCAGTTTTTTTAATTGTATGCTTAAGTTACCAGAGGTAGCGTTTGTAACCCCTTTCAATTCTTTAAAACTAACTTTTTGTTTCGCGATTAAATAGGCAATAACGGCAAGGCGAAGTTCGTTGTGAAGTAAGGGATCTAACTTCTTAAACATACTCTTTTTTATGTTTAAAGTGCAGTATAATTCCTGGGATAAGAAAGCCTAAGATGGCTAAAACACCCATCAATAAAGGATGATTGATCAAAGGAGTGAAAAAGGCGATATAGCCCCCTATATTAAACATCAAGCCGCAATAAAGCAAGAGTTTACTCCTGATAAAACTCGCTGCAACCCCCGTCGCAATCCCAATGAGGATTAATATAATGGGAACTAGACTAGTCTGTAAATAAGTAGAAAAGAAAAAGCCCATTAGCATAATGTTGAGTCCAGTAAATAACCATAAACGTGAGGAGATGACGCTAAGGTGGTTTTTGCCTTGACTTTTGCGTTCTTTATTTAGGTAATACCACATCATATATACCATGCCTAATGGCATTAAGAAATAAGGGTACCAACTGATTTTGGCGAAGCCATTGTACAATAAATAGGTTTGGCTAAAAGATGCGAGCGGAACAATGCAACCCCATAGTATAAAGGCAAAACCATTTTCTTCAAATCGAATTCTGGCTTTATGAATCATTTCTTCAATGAGTTCAATACTTCTTTCTGGACTTAAGCTAGATTTTTTCATAGTAGGTGATTTATTCTATAAATATAAAGTAGTTTATTTTATAAACCAAATAAATAAAAAAATTATTTCCTGAAATCCTTCTTTACGCGAGCAAGGTCTCTTTTGTTTTCTCGGTCTTTGATGGTTTCGCGTTTGTCATAAAGTTTTTTCCCTTTGGCTAGAGCGATGACTAATTTGGCGTAGCCTTTATCAGTTATAAACACGCGCAGAGGGACAATGGTTAAGCCCACATTCTTGACTTCTTTCTCTAATTTACGTAGTTCTCGCTTGTTCATCAAGAGTTTGCGTTCTGCTTTAGGGCGGTGGTTGTAGTGGGTGCCCCATGCGTACTCCTGTATGTTCATGTTGATCACAAACAATTCTCCACGCTCATTAAATTCACAGAAACTATCGGTAATGGTAGCTTTTCCCAAGCGGATGGATTTGATTTCCGTTCCAGTTAAGACAAGTCCCGCCGTATATTGCTCGATGAGCTCATATTCGAAGCGAGCGCGTTTGTTTTGTATGTTGATCTTTTTTTGCACAGCGAACAAAGGTACTTTATTTTATGTTTTTGCGGTAGTCTGTTAAAATGAATCTAAAGATCTTTCATTTTTTTTGAAAGCTGTATTTTTGTAAAAAAGAAGCTTATGTTACTCTCCCAATTTTTATTTGCCTTAAACCAAGTAGAGGAATTTCGTTTTCAAACCCCCGACGGAAATTTTGTTCCCCCTCACTTTCACATTACGGAAGTGGGGATGGTAAAGAAACACTTTATTGATTGCGGTGGAACAGAACGCAAAGAAACTAAAGTGAATTTCCAATTGTGGAGCTCAGACGATGTGTATCACCGCCTCCAACCGCAAAAGGTGATTGACATTATTCGTTTGTCTCAACAAAAAATTGGCATTAGTGACGAAGAAATCGAAGTAGAGTACCAAGGGGAGACCATTGGGAAATACGACCTTGATTTTGACGGGACAAATTTTGTCTTGCTTTCTAAAGCTACCGATTGCCTTGCTAAAGACAACTGTGGGATTCCAACAGAAAGCACTAAGATACAAGCCCAAGGCAACTGTGCCCCGGGTTCTGGTTGTTGTTAATTTCCTTTTAATAAATCCTTTTTCTTATTGATTATTTGCATGGTGAATCCTAGGGATTTAACTACTTTTGTGCTTTAATTTATGACCATGCAGAAAGACACCGCAATTTTTGATTTAATCCAAGAAGAAGAAAACCGCCAACTCAATGGGATTGAGTTGATTGCCTCAGAAAATTTCACTTCTCCCGCAGTGATGGAAGCCACCGGCTCTGTCCTGACCAACAAATACGCCGAGGGTTACCCAGGAAAGCGTTATTATGGCGGCTGTGAAGTAGTCGATAAAGTAGAGCAATTAGCCATTGATCGTGCTAAAGAATTATTTGGCGCAGCCTATGCAAACGTGCAACCTCACTCAGGTTCACAAGCTAATACCGCTGTTTTTCACGCATTTATTAAGCCTGGAGATAAGATCCTAGGCTTTGATTTATCCCATGGAGGTCACTTGACACACGGCTCTCCTGTTAACTTCTCTGGGCGTTTATACGAAGCTCATTTCTATGGCGTGCAAGAAGAAACAGGTTGTTTAGATTATGACAATATTCGCGCTATCGCAAAAGAAGTGCAGCCTAAAATGATCATCGCAGGAGCTTCGGCTTACTCACGTGATATTGACTTTGCGAAGTTTCGTGAAATCGCAGACGAAGTAGGAGCTTTCTTACTCGCCGATATTTCTCACCCTTCTGGTTTAATTGCGACAGGCTTATTGAGCAATCCTATCCCGCATTGTCATGTGGTTACCACCACAACCCATAAAACCTTACGCGGACCCCGTGGAGGCCTTATTTTAATGGGCGAAGACTTTGATAATCCTTTTGGAATCACCTTAAAAAATGGTACGGTTCGTAAAATGTCACACTTATTAGACATGGCCGTTTTCCCAGGAAACCAAGGAGGACCCTTAGAACACGTTATTGCTGCTAAGGCAGTCGCTTTTGGCGAATGTTTAGCGCCATCGTATAAAACCTATATGCAACAAGTTCAGAAGAATGCACAGGCCATGGCCAAAGCTTTTGTTGCACGTGACTACCACTTGATTTCTGGTGGAACAGACAACCACCTGATGTTGATCGATTTACGCAACAAGAATATCACCGGAAAAGACGCTGAACTAGCGCTTGTAAAAGCTGAAATCACCGCTAACAAGAACATGGTTCCTTTTGACGACAAGTCGCCATTTGTAACCTCTGGAATTCGTGTTGGAACAGCTGCGATTACCACCCGTGGGTTAAAAGAAAGCGAGATGGAAACCATCGTGGATTTAATCGATCGTGTAATCAATAACTATCAAGACGAAACCGTTTTAGCAGAAGTAGCCAAAGAAGTCCATGCATTAATGACTGGTCGCGCTTTGTTCAACTACTAAATCACAGTTTATTTTAATTAAAGAGGATGTTCTTTTGACGCGAAGCAGTTGCTGTTAGCCAAAGAGTATCCTCTTTCTTTTTGCATAATATTGAATCACTACTCTCATGAAAATTCTTGGAATCGAAAAAACTACGTTAACCACAAAGACGAAATAAGTACTTATAAAAGCGGAAAGCAAATCATCTTCTCTAAGCCTGAATCTAGTCTAGTATTCAACAACGAAGATGTGGCGTTTCCATCGATAACCTAGAACCCCCGTCGGCGGGACTGGACAAATCTTTAAAGGCGATCACTTACAAGCTGCGATTGAAGGAGAGTTACTTTTGGGTTTTTAAGATGGTGTAAGGAATACGGACATTTCGACTTCGCTCAATGACCGTTTTGGGACATTGATCTTGGGTAAATCCCCTTTTTGACCTGCACGAAATCGGCGTGAAGAAAAGGGGAGTGATCTCCGTTAAAAAACAAAAGCTGTTTGAGCGCAGATCAATGCAAAGATGATTTAATCTAATGCTCAAAATCATCTCTATAAATACTTAGCGTGTTGATTTCTTTAAAGGGAAAAACAGCATTTTCACTATAAGGGAAATCAGGAGAAACCATATCCTTTTCCTGCGTATATCGACGAATGTCATAAATCCACTTTTGATCGACTCTTTTTAATTTTATGGTATCATTGAGAGAGATTATTTCAAGTGAATCTTAGGTATACAGTGCTCTGGAACTGCCAAAATATAATTCTATATCTTGGAATAGTTTTTCATTAGGTGATAATTGAACAGTGTTTTTCCTCTCCTCTAAAAAGTAGCTGACTGTTAAAGACTCCCCAGTTTTGTTGTGATAGATGTATAGGATAGGGTAGTTGCCGTCTACTATGGTTTTACCACAATTAATTGTAATAATATTACTGAGTATTCCAATAAATAAAAGACTATAGGTTCTCAATAAGTATTTATTGTTTTAATCAATTTTTTTTTTTTAATAAATTCCCTAGTTGATACTTCAACTCAAAATAGGGGAGGATATAATTGGCCCCTTGGTAAAATGGATTTTCTCCCCCAGAAAAATAGATACCTCCCATAACACTAAAACGATTTTTTTGATATCCCAATCCCATTTTGTATGAAATTTCCATTAAATCAACATTAGTTTCATCGATGCGTTCTACACCATTATTGAAAATAGAGACGGGGTTTTTAGTGATATTTGGAGCATTATGTAGAACGGAAACTCCAACTTGAAAAAAGAATTCATGTTTTTTCAATCTAAAATGATGTTTAGCAAAGAAATGATAATCCATTAATAAGCCGTAGGTATCACTTATTGCAGCTTTTGATTCAAGCCCTCCCGGTATTGCATCACGGGATGCTTGAAGAATATGATCATAGCGTAAACTGTGAGAAAACCCGATGGATAAGTCATGAGTAATAAAATAATCTAAGCTATAGTTAAAGGCAGTTCCACGGTTTAAGTCTCCAATGTCGATCCCTCTGGTAATACGATAAGTATCTCTATTCGGATTTTCAATGAGACCTGTTCTATATTCTGTCCCAACAGAAAAATAAAGTTGTCCCTGTCGTGAGACGGGATGGTTTTCTTTTTTTAAAGTCTCACTAGTGTCTTGCGCAAAAAGCAATTGAGGAGAAAGCCACAAACAGCCAAAGGCAATTAAAAGTAGATTTTTCATTTTGATTTGGGTTTTGAGTTTGTTGAAAAATAGTGTCAAGGCAAACACTAATTATGCTAAACTATTAATAATGTGATTTTTAAAGTAAGGGTTTATTGACTTTATGATTTTTTTATCATTAGGAAATTAATGAGTTTGGGATGTAGCTCGGTGCGATCCCCCTTTGACTTTCACGAAATCGGCGTTTAGAAAAGGGGAGTGATCTCCGTGAAGAAGCAAAATCTGTTTGAGCGCAGCGAGTTTTTTTTGCTTTAGGAGAGCGCTTCACTTTTTAGCCTATTTTGTGTTGTCATGATTTTTTGGTTCGTTTTGTATCATTACAAAATGAACAATAAGAAACTTCTTCATTTTCTTTGCTTGACCAAAGAAAACGAAGCAAAAGAAAAGTCCCTTTTTCAAATGTATTTTTTGAAAGTAAACTTTCAAAAACCAGTTAAAAGCATCTAAATCGTCTCCAAGGATTCAACGATTTTTAACGGCACTTCTAACTTATACTATGAAAAAGAAAGGGGACTGTAGTTCACGGGCATTTGGACTTCGCTCAATGACCGTTTTGGGACACTGATCCTGAAGACAATCCCCCTTTGACCTGCATGAAATCGGCGTTATGAATAGAATAGAGTCCTTTTATCAATTTTAAGGAAAGTATTTAAGCAAAAATCGCATGTACCTCTTCTGGAATACGCAGGAGCTTTTGCGATGTAGGATCGAGGTAGCACCATTGGGTGCTGCATTGTGCAACAAGGGTATTCGAATCTTCTAGAAAGAAACGCACCCGGCGTTCACTTAGAAAACCTTCGGTGAGTTCTACGTGGGTGATCACCCTTAGACGATCGCCCAGTTTCGCTTGGCGTTTGTATTCGATATGGTGGGAGCGTACTACCCAGAGGCCAAATTCCGTTGGGTTATCTCGAATTAAATGCTGCCAGTGTGCTCCGGCAATGTCTTGGACCCATTGCAGGTATTGCACATTATTGACATGTTGCAGCTCATCGAGGTGACTTTCCTCCACAAGAATGGATTGTTCAAATGTATTCATCTATTTCTTTTGGAGGGTGACTTCAAAGATTTTGCTCCAGTTTTTACCCGTGACAAAAAAAGTTTCTCGCTGGGGATGATAAGCAACCCCATTTAAAACATTTAAATTGGGAATTTGATCTACTTTTTCTTTAAGACCAGTAAAGTCAATTACCCCCTCAATCGCTCCAGTATTGGGATCGATGATTAAACCAACCTCTTTTTGAAATTGATAGGTGTTGGCATAAATCTTTCCGTTGACCCATTCTAATTCGTTGATGTTTTTGACGATGGTTTTATGCGAAGTTACTTCGATATAGTCGAGCTCTTTTCCAGTCGCGGGGTCGAGGCGCCAGATTTTGGCAGTGCCATCTGACTTATAGAGAAACTCCCCATCGTTGCACAAACCCCAACCTTCTTTGCTTTGGTCATAGCTAAAAGAGCTTTCTAGTTTCATAGTTGATTTATCATAAACAAAAGCCGTATTTTCTTGCCAAGTGAGCTGGTAAATCTTATCGTTTAATAGGGTGAGGCCCTCGCCAAAGTAACTCTTGTCCAAAGGCTTGTTTACACTGGGCGTTCCGCTTTTATAGTCGACTTTTCGCAGGGAGGATTTCCCTTTAAGTCCAGTACTTTCATATAGATCTTCGCCGTCGAACTCCAGACCTTGAGTATAGGCGTTAGAATCGTGGGGATATTCGTTGACAATGGTATAGGTCCACAGTTCTGGTGGACTGCTTTTTAACAGGCGTACAGAACGCTCTTTTGCCTTGACTTCTTTTCCTTCGAGTTGCGCGCTAGCCGTCAATAGATGATCGCCTAATTTCTCTTCTGTAAAGACATAGGGAAGGGTCATGGGGGCATCGTCTAAGAAGTATTGTACTTGGGTTAGGGCCAGGGATTTTTTGTGTCTTAGGTCAACGGTTAAAGTGTCTCCAGCGACATAGGTATTGGCATTGGGTTTTAGGGTAATTTTTGGCGTAGCCTCATCACCACAGGCTTTGAGAAAGACTAAGCTTAAAAGAAGGGACATCCATTTCATGGGCTTAAATTTTATTTAAAAATAGGCTAAAAAATCGAATTGAAAATGATTGCCTAGGAAAAGCAGGGGTTGTATATTTGCGCTGGGGTAAGTCCTATACAACCAGCTCCTATTGAACTCCCCCAGGGCGGGAACGCAGCAAGGGTAGATGGTCGTAGCGGTGTGATATAGATCGCTTACCCTTTTTTTTATTATGCAACAAACAGTTTTGGTTACCGGCGCATCTTCAGGCTTGGGAAAATCCATTGCCACCCACTTGCACACCCTGGGTCATACTGTTTACGGCACTAGCCGAAATCCACAAAATTATTCTGATTTACCTTTTACGTTATTGGCTTTAGATGTCAATGATCAAGGGAGTATCGATTTGTTTTTTGCAGAATTGCAAAGTAAGACCTCGCAAGTAGATGTATTGGTTAACAATGCCGGAGTAGGCATTACCGGGGCAGTAGAAGAAGTTAATCTAACGGCGCTAAGAGCCCATTTTGACACTAACTTTTTTGGGCCTTTGGCCGTGATACAACAAATCTTGCCCTTAATGCGAAAAACCAAAGGAGGTAAAATCATCAATATCACTTCTATTGGCGCGTCTATGGGCTTGCCCTTTCGCGGGGGCTATTCTGCTTCCAAAGGCGCTTTACAGATTATTTCTGAAGCCTTGCGGATGGAAGTCGCACAGTTTGGGATTGAGGTTTGTACGCTTGCTCCTGGGGATTATGCGACGGATATCGCTTCGCGACGTTATTATGAGCCCAATAAAAAAGGTTCTCCCTATGAAAAGCTATACCAAGAAAGTTTAGCGACCATGGACGAACATGTTGACGATGGTAATAATCCTATCGAAATTGCCCAAGCTGTCGCACAGTTGATCAAAAAGAACAATTGGCAACCGCATTATGCTGTGGGGCCTTTTATGCAAAAGCTTTCGTTGACCTTAAAGCGCTTGCTCCCACAAAAAGTATTTGAACGCTTACTCAAGAACCATTATAATTTGTAATTTTAAAAAAACACCATCATGAAATTCTTTATCGATACTGCTAATCTTGACCAAATCAAAGAAGCCGAAGCCCTAGGGGTATTAGACGGCGTAACAACTAATCCATCTTTGATGGCAAAAGAAGGTATCACTGGCCAAGAAAACATCTTAAAGCACTATGTGGCTATTTGCGAGGCAGTAGAAGGAGATGTATCTGCAGAAGTTATTTCAACTGATTTTGAAGGAATGATCAAAGAAGGAGAGGCCCTTGCCGCTTTACACCCACAAATCGTAGTAAAAGTTCCTATGATTGAGGAAGGGGTTAAAGCCTTAAAATATTTTTCAAATCAAGGGATTAAGACCAACTGTACCTTAGTCTTTTCTGCCGGGCAAGCCTTATTAGCGGCAAAAGCGGGTGCAACTTATGTTTCTCCCTTTATCGGTCGATTAGACGATATCTCTACCGATGGTTTAAACCTGATCGAAGAAATCCGTGAGATTTATGACAATTATGACTTTTCTACACAAATCTTAGCGGCTTCTGTACGTCATACCATGCATGTAATTGACTGTGCAAAAATTGGCGCAGATGTGATGACGGGACCATTGAGCTCGATTAAAGGTTTATTAAAACACCCTTTAACCGATATCGGTCTTGCAAAATTCTTAGAAGATTACAAAAAAGGAAACTAAGGTTCCAGCCATTTGGGCTGTGATTGTAGGATTTTAGCATACAAGGGGCATTCGGGAACGTGTGCTCCTTTTAAATAGCCTATTCCCATCAAGAATTCTTTGGTGATTTCTTTGCCAGTAAACTTGAATTTCTTTTTGAAGCATTTCACCCAATCTTCTTCTTTTTGAGGGTGTTGCGCAGCTATCCAATTGTTAAAAGAACCATACTCTTTTTGTAAAATTTGAATTTGCTGTGCATTGTAAATAGCGGCTTCAATCTTTTTTCTCATCCGAATAATTCCAGGGTTTTGAAGCAGTCTTTCTATGTCTGTTTCAGTGAAGTTAGCGACTTGTTCAATGTCAAAATTAGCATAGGCGGCTTTGATGCTTTCACTTTTATTTAAAACAGTATCCCAAGACAGCCCCGCTTGATTAATTTCCATTAAAAGACGCCCAAAGAGAGCCTTGTCTTCTGTTTCGGCGAAGCCGTAAAAATTATCGTGATAGTCTTTGTGCCGGGAGTTGAATTTCCCTGCAGCGATGGCAGCGCAATAAGAATCAAATTGTGCCATTTAATTTTGGAACTCTTGTAAAAGATCGGGGAAGTTAGTGGCAGAAAAATTCGTAAAGCCGTCGAGAATGATTCCGTTTTCATCTAAGATAATCCCCTTGTTTAAAAGGGTAATCACCCATTCATTGCTCACTTGCTCAAAGTTGACCAGGGCCAATTGATCCACAGGATCAATCTTCATGATCTCTTGATAATTGCGGACCAAATTATTGTAAGGTTGTATACAAATGCCAATAAAACGATAGTTAGGGAATTGTTTTTTGTAGCGCATGACCCGTTCGTGGGTACGTTTAAAATGATTCATTTGGGTCTGCGACCAAAAGTAAAGTATGGTGGGTTGTCCAGCAAACGCATCATCACTGTTTGTGATTTCTCCCTTGTAATTCTCTAATTGTGCGACGGGTAGTCTTCGACCGGGTTCCATTTGGATTAATGCTCGGTGTAAACCTAGTATTTCCGTCAAATAAAGGGGAGAGCTATTTAAGCGCATATAGTACTTTAAGAAGTTTTCGTGATACGCGTGATTGCGAAAGTTGAGCAACTCTTCATAGGCCACGGTTCTAGCTAAAATATTGCGTAAAGTGATATGGTTAATACGTTGATCGATTAACTCTAAGCGTTTGATGTTGAATTCTGTATTACCTTTTTGCTGGAAAAAGTTCATTCCCTCTTCTAGGGCTTCTTGACTTAAATAACTCATCAAATAGGTGATGTACGGCTCAAAAAAGATCAGGTCATTTTCTCCGTAGACTAGGAACTGTCTAAAATCAAAAAAACTACTGTCGTTTTTAACGGTGGATTTTCCGCGAATTAGGGCATAGCGTTCTAGGCGATTCGCATAAGGATATACATAGGCGGCTTGGGTTATTTTTTGTGCAAGTGGTGACAATGGGTTTTGGGTTTTAAAGACATCCCATTTATCTCTTTTCTCTTGGATTAAAGAATCAATGATATGACTAAACTCTTGACTGTCTGAGGCGTATTTTGAAGATAGAAAGCCTACTTCGTCTTCTAGGTCGAGATAAATGTCCATTAGGAAGTTGTTTTTGGCGGAGCCTAAACCGCTAAATACAAGAGAAGCATTGAAATCTGACATGTTTGCACGGGACCAAATAGAGTCCCCTGCCTCAATCAAAACCATCTGATTTTCGGGTAAATGTTCCATTTTAAAGAGCCCAAAATTGATGGAGTCGTACTGTTTTGCAAAGCGATTGTTTTCGTCTAAGGCAAGAGAATCAATACGTTGATCGTATTTATAGAGTGCAATATATTCCGAAGAAGGGTTAATAATTTGCCCCCCAAAGAAAGCCGATGTTGGGGGTTCGACACTTTGGTTACAACTAAGTAACAGGCATAATCCCAGGAATAGAAAACGTTTTGCCATGGTTGCGACTTTGGTACACACGCTAAGTTAAAAAAAAGTGTGGAAAGCGGTTTTGATTTATGTATTTTTGCGGAAATAAAAAATAAGCTATGCTATCTGTTTCTAATCTTTCTGTACAATTTGGTAAACGCGTTTTATTTGATGAAGTCAACGTGACCTTTACTACTGGAAATTGTTATGGGATTATTGGCGCTAATGGTGCCGGTAAATCTACCTTTCTCAAAATTCTTGCAGGAAAACAAGATGCCAACGCTGGGAGTGTACATTTAGAACCCGGAAAACGCATGTCAGTCTTAGAACAGAACCACAATGCTTTTGACGAGCATTTAGTTTTAGACACGGTATTACGCGGAAATAAGCCTTTATATGAGGTCAAGACCGAAATGGACACCATTTATGCCAAAGAAGACTTTAGCGATGCCGATGGCGAAAGAGTTGGGGAACTGCAAATCGTTTTTGAAGAGATGAATGGCTGGAATGCAGACAGTGATGCGGCGGCTATGTTATCCAACTTGGGGATTAACGAAAGCCTTCACTATGTGCCCATGGCAGATTTGGATGGAGTCCAAAAGGTACGCGTCTTATTAGCCCAAGCCCTTTTTGGGAATCCAGATGTATTGATCATGGATGAGCCTACAAACGACTTGGATTATGAAACCATCCTTTGGTTAGAGCAATTCTTAGCGAATTATGACAATACAGTGATTGTGGTCTCTCACGACCGTCACTTCCTCGATGCGGTATGTACACATATCTCTGATATTGACTTTGGGAAAATCAGTCATTTCTCTGGGAACTATACTTTCTGGTATGAGTCGAGTCAGCTAGCGGCACGTCAACGCGCCCAGCAAAACAAAAAAGCCGAAGAGAAGAAGAAAGAATTACAAGAGTTTATCGCCCGTTTCTCTGCGAATGTAGCCAAATCAAAACAAGCGACTTCCCGTAAAAAGATGATCGACAAATTGAACATCGAAGAGATTCGCCCTTCAAGTCGTCGATACCCTGCAATTATCTTTGAACAAGACCGCGAGGCGGGAGATCAAATCTTAAATATTGAAGGTCTTAAAGCAACCCTAGAAAGCGAAGTGCTTTTCCAAGATGTCAATATCAATTTAGCCAAAGGCGATAAAGCTGTGATCTATTCAAAAGATTCCCGCGCCGTTACCGCCTTTTATCAAATCATTGCGGGAGAAGATCAAGCTGCCGCTGGAGAATTCCAGTGGGGTGTCACTACGACCCAGGCTTATTTACCCTTAGACAATGCGCATTACTTTAACAATGATATGAGTCTAGTGGATTGGTTGCGTCAATATGCCCAAACCGAAGAAGAGCGAGAAGAAGTCTATATCCGTGGTTTCCTAGGGAAAATGATCTTTAGTGGGGAAGAAGCCCTCAAGCAATCCAATGTACTCTCTGGAGGGGAGAAAGTGCGTTGTATGCTTTCTAAAATGATGATGAGCCGTTCGAACGTCTTAATGTTAGATGAACCCACCAACCACTTGGACTTAGAATCTATTACTGCCTTTAACAATGCACTAAAGAACTTTAAAGGAAATGTCTTGCTCACCACTCATGACCACGCTTTTGCACAAACCGTGGGGAACCGTATTATTGAGCTTACGCCAAAGGGTGTAATTGATCGTTACCTGACCTTTGACGAGTATATGACCGATCCTAAAATCAAGGAGCTGCGCACAAAGATGTACGCATAGACAAAAGATTGTTGGTCTTGGTATAGCTTTTGCACGCCTTGCGTATGCGATTAATAGGCCTTTTCCTTCTCGTTTTGTGTTGCAGTCGTTGTATACCCTACAAAATCGCACCTTATGTAAAGACGTATAGGGTAATGAAAACAAAGCGCTTTGTCAAGCAATTACCTTTGCATTATGGTTTTGTATTCAAAGACCCAAAAGATGCGAATGAATTCTATCAATTTATCAATGTAAAACTTTCTGGTTATAGAGAATGGAAAGACGCTAACCTACCTTTTCAAATAGAGGAAACTAATTTCAACCTTTCCTTTTATGAGGTGGAAAAAACCACCAAAACACTCAATTTATTGCCCATCTTAATCGATGAAAGGCTAAAAGAAAAGGGCTATGATCCCTTATTATCAGAACATCACAATAGCCGAAGAGGACAATGGTATTTAGTTCTTACAGTTAGTGATGATGCTTTATTAGATAGGCTTTCGCCAAAGCATCCCCGTTACAATGCGCTTGTCAATTACTTAGAAGATTTGCGAAAAGAGTATTTAAACACCAATAATTATATCGACCAATTCTTTCAAAAATAAACCCTATTTTTAAAGAAAAACAGCCAATGACCTTAGCCGAATGGAAGGCCGGTGGAGATTATCACCACTATAACGAATACCAAATTTTTGTTCGAGAAGGCGGCAGTGGAGACACCGTCTTATTGATTCACGGTTTTCCCACTGCATCATGGGACTGGCAGCAGTTATGGCCGGCATTGACAAAACGATATCATGTGATTACCCTCGATATGCTAGGCTTTGGGTTTTCTGATAAACCCCGCAACTACCCCTACAGCATCCTCGATCAAGCCGATAGGATAGAGCAGTTGCTCGAGACTAAGAATATTTCCCAAGTTAAAATCATCTCTCACGACTATGGCGATACCGTAGCTCAAGAGTTACTCGCTCGCTACAATACCCGAAAAGAAAGGGGAGAGGTGGGACTACAAATCTCCCATTTATGCCTGTTAAACGGCGGTTTGTTTCCAGAAACCCACCGCCCGCTATTGGTGCAAAAGGTTTTGATGAGCCCCATTGGCTCCATCGTCTCCCGCTTATTTAACCGAAAGAAATTAGGCAAAAACTTTAAACGCATCTTTGGTCCTAAAACCCAACCTACCGAAGCAGAACTAGACGATTTCTGGACCCTCTTAGAAGGTAACGGCGGGCGCTATGTTTTTCATCTGCTAATACGTTATATGGCTGAACGGGTGCAGCATAGAACAGCTTGGGTAGGTGCATTGCAAAACACCACCGTCCCCTTATGCCTAATCAACGGCACCGCAGATCCCATCTCTGGCCAGCATATGGCCGACCGCTACAAAGTCCTAATTCCCATGCCTCAGGTGGTCGAACTCCACGGGATTGGACATTTCCCCCTGATTGAAACGCCAAAGGCAGTGTTAAAGCATTTTTTAGCGTTTGTGGGAGAAGAGTAGCTGGCGCGCGTCTATGACGCGTGACCCGTCTTCGTGATCATTAGAATAGGCTTTGCTCTTGTGTTTTTATAAGTAGATTTTATAGAGATTATAAGATGCGATTTTTTAAATTAAGCACGCGTTACAGACGCGCGCTAGAGGGTATTTATTCATGAATTATTTCTCTAAGTTCTACCGTTTTCCAGTCTGGTGTATAGTCAATAAAACCTTTAAACATAGCGATATGACTTGATCCCGCTAAAATCATAATCCTTTTATCTCCTTTTTCAACTGCTTTTTGAATAATAGAATACATATAAAGGTTTCTCCTATACCATTCAGAAGCTAAGTAAGCTCCTACAAAATTTCCTTCCTCCCCACCTTGATTAGCAAGATTGACGTACCAGTTAATGTCTTCTTTTCTATGCTTAGGATTGTTATAATGGTAAAAAATTTCAGACAAAGGTTTATCAGAGGCAAACAGTTTGTTTTCTGTATTTTCCAACCTAGCTAATTCAATACTATCCTTTGCAATTAAATCAAACTGCTTTGCTTTCTCCATTTGTTGTATTAAACTATCATACCGAAAGCTTGTTCGATAATCCATTGCATATATTTTTTTGTGATTTAACTTTTTTGCGATTCTAAATGCCAATTGAGTGATTTCATTCCTTTTTTCTTTGCTATAATCCTTCGTTGAAAAAGAGGTATAAGTTGAATCGAGTTTGTTTTGTAAGTAGTAAGGGTATTCTACAAAGATTTTATCAGGATGATAGGTTTTAATCTTCTCTGCGATGATTTCAAGTTCACTTTGTTCCTTTTTATTTAAAATATCACGGTAGTTAACAATGAGTATATCTCCGTTATTCACTGGATTAAAATTTGCAAAGTGGAAGGTTCCAAAGAGTAATACTTCCAGTGGTTTACTTTCTGATTGATGGTGTTCTACACTGATTTGCTCAGTTCTTTTTCCGCTACAACTTATAAGCATTGTTAATATCAAAATTCTGATTATAAGTTTTTGCATGTTGTATGGTTTATTGAACAATGATATTTAAATGTGACAAAATCACCAGCTGGCGCGCTTCTGTGATGCGTGACCCATCTTCGTGATCATTAGAATAGGCTTTGCTTTTGTATTTCATAAGAAGATTTTATTGAAATTATAGGATGCCATTTTTTTAAATAGACACTTATCACAGACGCGCGCTAGAATGGTTTCTCCCTTTTCTATGCTTGTATTGTAGGTTTTTTTTAGGTAAAGATAAAATAAGTACTTACAACGATTAAAATCACAATAGCCCCCATCACTTTTACATGTTTCCACGGAGTGATATCGACCTGTTCTGTATAGGCTTGTTCATAAGCTACTTCCCGTGGCATAAGCTTTCCAATCAACAACATTATCCCCACATTAAAGAGGAATAAAATCGCCATCACGTGTAAGAAATGTGGATAAGTCCCGCCGTTTTCAATCACATAATCCTTTAAGAAAAACTGACTAATCGAATACAATATCACCCCAGATCCCATGGCAACTTTAGCCGCTAGTGCAGGAACGTATTTCGTTAAATAACCTACCAGAATAATCGTTAAAATTGGAATACTATAACAGCCGTTGATTTCTTGCAGGTACCCAAAGAGCCCTTCAGGAGCGTTAGCGATAGTGGGGGCAATAAACATAGACAAGAGGGCTAGGATAATCCCAAAGGTTTTCCCGGCTTTCACCACTTGGCGTTCATCGGCGTCTTTCTTGATGTATTGTTTGTAGATATCTAGCCCAAAAAGGGTTACGGAACTGTTTAAAGCGGAGTTAAACGAGCTTAATATTGCCCCAAAGAGTACTGCGGCAAAAAAGCCTAATAAGACAGGAGGCAAGACCTTATTGACCAATAGTCCATAGGACTGATCCGCTTGACTGGCGTCTAGCGTTCCGCCAAAAATATAAAAGGCAATGATCCCTGGAAGTACAACGATGAGTGGCCCTAGAATTTTGACAAAGGCGGCTAGGATCAAACCTTTTTGTCCTTCGACTAGGTTTTTAGCGGCCAGCGCCCGTTGAATAATAGCTTGATTCGTTCCCCAATAGAAGAGTTGAACCAGCATCATCCCGGTAAAGAGAGTGCTAAAAGGTATGGCAGAATCATTGTCTCCCATGGCCTTAAACTTAGCGGGGTCGTGGTTGTAAATGGTTTCTATTCCTACCCAGAGACTTCCGTCTCCCACATAGGTCAACCCAAAGACGGGAATCATCAAGCCTCCAATCAACAGCCCAATTGCGTTCATGGTATCAGATACTGCCACGGCTTTTAAACCGCCAAAGATGGCATAAATCGACCCGATCAAGCCTATCGACCATACCGTAACAATCAAGGTGCTGCTTTGGTCCATATTAAAGACCGTTGTTAGATCAAACATTCCAATCAGGGCCACCGCCCCAGAATAGAGAACAATGGGCAATAAAACTACCACATAGCCACTTAAAAAGAGCCCAGAGGTAATGGATTTAGTCGCGGTATCATATCGACGTTCTAAAAACTGTGGGACAGTAGTTAAGCCTCCTTTTAGATAGCGGGGCAATAAGATGGTTGCAGTAACCACCATGGCGATGGCGGCAAGGGTTTCCCATGCCATGACCAGTATCCCCTCGTTAAAAGCAGAGCCATTGAGCCCTACTAATTGCTCTGTCGAAAGATTTGTAAGTAATAAAGAAGCAGCAATCACGGGAGCCGTTAGGCTTCTTCCGCCTAAAAAATAACCATCTTCTGTGTTTTCGTCTGTTTTTCTGGTCGCATAATAGGCGACTACACCAACTAATAAGGTGAAAGCAATAAAAATAATGAATTGCATAATTTTGGTTTAGTTCAATTTCTTCTAAATGTAAGCATACAATTTTAAAGTAAAATAGCTCACAATAAAATAAAGCCAATAAAAGTGTAAATAGGAGAGGTATGGCGTTCCGCCAAAGGGACTAAATAAGTAGTAATTTAAACACGAATTAAGCAGAGAGCTGCTCTAGAACAGCCTTGGCTTTGTCGTATTCATCTTGATGCACAAAAACGCGTTGCATTAAAGGAGCTGTTTGGCCAAAGCCTGCTAAACGAGCAGATTCTGCTTCGTCTTTCACTACAGGGGTAATATTTTCTTCTGCAAGGGCATTGCGCAAAGCAAGTACATCAATTGAAGAACCAGAAAATAAATGAAGGTAAGAGGGCAAGGACATGGTTAAGATTTGTTGTATTTACTGTTCCAGATGGCAGGGTTAAAATTCTTTCCTAAGGCAAAACCATAGAATAGTACGATGGAGGCAATGGCTTTAAACATAAAGAAATAAACCATCCAATAGGTAGACCAAGAAGTCGTCTTGCTAAAAATTGCCATAGGTGTCAATGAAGTAGCAATCCAACTTAAACCGAGAATTAGCACCATGAGATTCCAAATGTTTTTAAACGGCCACATAAGCGCTTTGCGAAAAGGGTGTAAGTCGTCTCCCCACTGATGAATCAAATAAAAGTAATCATTCCCAATTGGAACAAATAACAAGGGATCATCGGTGTTTTTAAGACGGAATAATTTTGATGGAGCCATGATTTTAAAACCAGCAAGCTTAGTGTTGTGCTGTACTTCCAATGCAGCAATTTTATCAAAAGCTTCCTGGGGTAAATCATTCTTAAAATACTTTAAATCTAAAAAGCGCAAACGATAGTCAATGCAAGTAGATTTAATCGTATCAAGGTGATAAATGTTTTTGGTTTCAAACGCCTCTAAATCAAACGAATTAATAGTGTTGGGACGAGCAATAAATGTGTTTACTGCGTTTATCATCGCAGTGTCAGTTGTCCTTGCCAACTGTAATTTCTCGGCAATGTTGGTTGGGGTAAATAACTTCATCTTCATATTCTTTCGCATTGTCATAGTAAAATTAAGGAAAATCCCCCAAATTTCACTGTTTTAACCCTATTATTAGACTATTAGCATTATCTCAATGTGGCGCCAAACTCTTTTTCAAAGCTACTTTTGAGTTTTTGCATCACTTTGTCAATATACTTGTCAGTGAGGGTTTTATGGGGATCAGCAAACAAAAAGCTCAAGCCATAAGACTTTTTACCAGCAGGAAGATTCTTCCCTTCATAGACATCAAATAGATTGATTTCTGTTAAAATCTTTCTTTCAACTTTTTGTGCCACTTCTTTTAATGCGTCAAAACTCACCCCTTCATCGACCAATAAGGCAAAATCTCTTCTAGAAGACGGGAATTTTGGAATTGCTTCCACAATCAGGTCTTTTTTAAAGGCCAATTGGTATAACACATCAAAATCAAACTCAGCATAAACCACTTCTTCATCAATAGAGAATTCTTTTAAGAGGCTAGGAGAGACGCTACCCATTTGAACGACGGCTTTTTTTCGGGAAGAAATGCACAGTCCATAATGGAAAATATCTCTATCACTAGCTTCTTCTGTCAAAACATCTAAACCTAAGCTTTCTAAAATGGCATAAACACTTCCTTTTAAACGATAGATGTCGTTCGCAGCGGTATCGGTATTCCAAGCTTCTTTATGCGCTTTTCCACACAGGGCTAGGGCGATTTTCTTATCTTCTTGATACCCCTCTTCTAATTGACTATATACCTTCCCGAATTCATAGATCTTTAAATCTCTACGCTGTCTGTTTTGATTGTACGCAATCACTTCTAAAGAAGAGAAAAGAAGGGAGGAACGCATTTGCGAAAGCTCTTGCCCTAGGGGATTCAAGAGATTTACTTTTGCGATTTCATCTAATTGCTTTGAAAAAGCAGCGTATTTTGGGGAAGTGATTGAGTTATTCATGACTTCTTGAAAGCCTAAACCCACTAGTTTTTTAGCAATATTTTGCTCTAATATATGCGGAGTTTTCAGATTGAATTCTGGGTAGAAGGTTTTCATACTATTGACACTCTCAATATTGTTATACCCATAAATACGCAAGATTTCTTCGATTACATCTGCTGTTCTTGTAACATCAACACGATAGCGCGGGATGTTCATTGAAAAGCCTTCTTCGGTAACATTGATGACCTCAATTTCAAGTGCATTAAGAATATTGATCAACTCGTTCTTTGGGATTTCTTGCCCTAAAACCTTGCTAATTTTTTCATATTGAATAAAAAGCGAAACCTTTTCTTCTAGCGGCTGCTTAACGGTAACGATATCACTAGTGATTTCTCCGCCAGCTAATTCTTTTATTAATAAGGCAGCGCGTTTGAGAGCAAATTCACCAATTTCTGGATCGATTCCTCTTTCATAACGGAAAGAAGCATCGGTGTTTAAACCATGTCTTTTTGCGGTTTTACGCACGCTTACTGCATCAAAATAAGCGCATTCTAAAAAGATGCGTTTGGTGTCTTTGGTCACACCTGAATCTAAGCCACCAAATACGCCTGCGATACACATAGGTTTCTCTTCATCGCAAATCATTAAATCTTCTTCGTGTAATTTGCGTTCTACTCCGTCAAGGGTCGTAAAGGGTGTATCCTTTGCTAAGGTCTTGACTAAAACTTTTCCTTTGATTTTATCTGCGTCAAAGGCGTGTAAAGGTTGCCCTAATTCATGTAAGATATAATTCGTTACATCGACAATATTGTTAATGGGACTTAAACCTATGGATTTGAGGCGGTTTTGTAACCAGCTAGGCGATTCTTTTACCGTTAATCCCGAAAGGGTAAGTCCGCTGTAGTTAGGAGCCATTTTAGGCGCTTCTACAATAACATCGATGGGGAGAGAGGTGTTGTCTACTTTAAAGGCATTGGTGTTGGGAAAATTCCAGCTGTAGGAAATATTTCTTTGAATACAACCCGCTTTTAAATCCCTAGCAACGCCCATATGACTCATCGCGTCTGAACGGTTTGGGGTAAGACCAATTTCTATGGTTTGATCTTTTTCGATCGGGAAGATACTTGCGCAGGGAGTACCTGGTACAAGTTTTTCATCAAGCACCATAATCCCGTCATGACTTTGCCCTAGACCTAATTCATCTTCGGCACAAATCATTCCATGACTAGCTTCTCCTCTTATTTTTCCTTTTTTGATGGTCCAGGCTTCTCCCTCTGGAGTATATAATTCTGTTCCTATGGTGGCCACAGGGACTTTTTGTCCCGCAGCAACATTAGGTGCGCCACAAATAATTTGTAAAGGTTCTTCTTGGCCTATATTGACTGTGGTTACCCTTAAACGATCTGCATTAGGGTGTTGTTCGCAGGTCAATACTTCTCCTACAAAAACACCAGCTAAACTTCCTGGGATGGATTCAAACAAACTATTGCCTTCTACCTCAAGACCTAGATCGGTCAATAAGTCTAGTTGCTCCTCAAGGGGTAAATCTGCTTGAATGAACTGTTGCATCCAGTTATAGGAAATCTTCATAAATAAAAATTTAGTTACAAATATAAGTAACCAAAAGGCAAAATGACAGCCCTAGCTAATGTAATTCCAGATGTTTTTGTGCGCGCTGATCTTGGCATAAGTTTGTCGCACTCTTTGGTGTTTTTCTTCAGCGAATTCTGGATCGCTTTCCACTATTTCCCTGGCATAAAAGCGCGCGGTTTTTAGGATCTCTTGATCCTTTAATAAGTCGGCTATTTTGAGTTGTAGCACCCCACTTTGCTGAGTCCCCATCAAGTTTCCGGGGCCTCTAAGACGCAAGTCAACTTCGGCAATTTCAAAGCCATCATTGGTTTGTACCATGGTTTGTAAGCGGGTTTGGGCTTCTTGTGAACGCTTTTTACTCGACATTAAAATACAATAACTTTGATCTGCACCGCGCCCCACTCGACCGCGTAATTGATGTAATTGAGATAAGCCAAAGCGCTCTGCGCTCTCGATAATCATCACCGAGGCATTGGGGACATTGACCCCCACTTCAATCACTGTTGTGGCGACCATGATTTGGGTTTTCCCCTCGACAAAACGCTGCATTTCATAATCTTTATCTGCCGCTTTCATTTGCCCATGGACAATGCTAATACGATAGTCAGGTAATGGGAAAGAACGGGCCAAACTTTCGTAGCCATCCATCAAGTCTTTATAATCCATTTTTTCAGACTCTTGAATTAAAGGATAAACCACATAGATTTGACGCCCTTTTGCGATTTCATCTTGGATAAAACGAAAGACATTGAGGCGGTTAGCATCTGTTCTTAAAACGGTTTTAATTTCTTTTCTCCCGGGAGGGAGTTCGTCAATCACAGAAATGTCTAAATCTCCATAAACACTCATGGCAAGGGTTCTAGGAATAGGAGTGGCGGTCATGACTAAAACATGTGGGGGGAGGTCATTTTTGTGCCATAGTTTCGCTCTTTGTGCTACGCCAAAGCGATGCTGTTCATCAATAATGGCTAAGCCTAAGTTTTTAAATTGCACCTTATCTTCAATGAGGGCATGGGTCCCGATTAAGAAGTCGATGCTCCCTTCGGCTAATGCCTCATAAATATTTTTGCGTTCTGCCCCTTTGATCGAGCCAGTAAGTAGAGCTACTTTTAAAGACATTTTTCCAAGGGCTTCTTTGATTGATTGATAGTGCTGGATGGCGAGAATTTCAGTTGGGGCCATTAAGCAGCTTTGAAAAGCGTTGTCTTTTGCAATTAGCATACTCAACAATGCGACGATGGTTTTCCCAGAGCCAACATCACCTTGTAGTAGGCGATTCATTTGCTTTCCCGTTCCCATATCTTGGCGTATTTCTTTGATTACCCGTTGTTGCGCTGAGGTCAACTGAAAAGGGAGATGCGTTTTAAAATAGGTGTTAAAAGTTTCGCCTACCTGATAAAAGATATAGCCTTTTATTTTTTGTTTTTGCAAGCGATTCTTTTGAATCAATTGCAGTTGGATATAAAATAATTCCTCAAACTTTAGTCTGCGCTGTGCTTGGGTTAATGCCGCTGTATTACTCGGAAAATGGGCATTGATAATGGCTTCTTTTCGGGAAATTAGTTTGAGTTCTGCCAACATATAATCGGGGAGATTCTCTTTGAATTGGTTTCCAATTAATCCAAAAAGATTGATCATCATTTGCTTCATTATGCGCTGGGTAACTCCTTTATTGATCAACTTTTCTGTCGAAGGATACACTGGGTGGAGGGCGCCTATATTGCTGGTTTCATATTCTGTTTCCAAGGTCAATTCTGGGTGAGGCATATTGGCCTTACTTCCATACCATGAAAGTCGCCCAAAGGCCACATAAGGCGTATTGAGTTTTAACTGCTCTTGTATCCATTTATGTCCGCGAAACCAAACCAACTCCATCTGGGAACTCCCATCAGAAAATACTGCGACCAAACGTTTCCCTCGCTTTTGCGGCACTGTTTTAATCTGGATAATTTCTCCTTTTATTTGAACTTCCGCATTGTTTTGTGGAAGCTGATTTACTGCATAAAAGCGCGACCGATCAATATAGCGATTAGGAAAAAAGTGCAACAAATCTTGATAGGTACGAATCCCCAATTCTTCCCTCAATAAAGCAGCGCGATTAGGGCCGATGCCTTTTAAATATTCGATAGAAGTTTGTAATGGATCCATAAAAGGGACAAAAATTCTCTTTTGCGCTAAATTCGACTTTTTATTTCTATAAAATTCGAGTAACTTTCCTTTAAATCCAAGTTGAACGAATGAAAAAAGCCCTAGTGATTTCTGGAGGGGGATGTAAAGGTGCCTTTGCTGGCGGTTTTGCCCAGTATTTGATCGAAGAAGCAGGACAGCACTATGAGTTGTTTATGGGAACTTCTACCGGAAGCCTTTTAGTTTCCCATCTGGCGGCTAATGAAATTAACGCCATCAAGTACGCCTTTACCCATGTGACCCAAGAGAGCATTTTCTCCAATAGTCCATTTATCATGAAACGGAAGGGAAAGATCGCTAAAATAAAAATCAATCACTTTAATGTGATCAAGAACTTTTTTCGTGGAAGAAAGACCTTTGGAGAAAGTAAAAACCTTAGGAAGCTGCTTGCGAATAGTATTTCTCCTGAAATCTTTAATCAGATTAAATCCAGTAACAAAGAAGTGGTGGTCTGTGTATCAAATTTCACTTTGAACGAAATTGAATACAAGGCTTTGTCCGATTGTACTTATGAAAACTTTTTAGATTGGATATGGATCTCTTGCAACTATCTGCCTTTTATGAGTTTGGTGATTAAGAACCGCCATGAATACGCCGACGGGGGCTTTGGTTGTATTATCGCAATAGAAGAAGCCATTCAACGAGGAGCGACAGAGATTGATGCGATTATGCTCAACACAGAAGTGCAACAACTCAATCGTATGCGCTCTAGAAATGCCTTTGACCTTGTGTTTTCAACCCTTGATTTTATGGGGGATCAAATTGTGAATGACAATATTAAAGTAGGCCATTTAATGGCCAAAGAAAAAGGTGTAAAGCTTAGAGTGTTTTACACCCCAAAAGTGCTTACCACCAATTCCCTTGTCTTTAATCGTGACGAAATGGAGAAGTGGTGGCAAGAAGGTTGGGAACACGCCCAACAAAGTTTATTGTAAAAAGTCTAGGCTCAATTGTACCATGGCTTTTACGCCATGAATTAGTCCGCTGTCATCGACTTCAAATTCTGGGGTGTGATGAGAAGGAGCCTCTTCTGGCTTATTTCCAGCTTTTAATCCACCTAAGAAGAAATAAAAGCCCGGCACTTTTTCTTGGAATGCAGAAAAATCTTCTGCTCCTGTAACTGCTCGCATGGTTTGAACATTATCTTTTCCTAAGGCTTTTTCAAGACTTTTTACTGCCAGTTGCGTCAAGGCAGGATCGTTATAAGTTAATGCTGCAGATTCTTTAATACTTACTTCTGCAGTACCTCCATAGGCTGCTGCAATTTGGGGTACCATTTCATTCATGCGTTTAATGATGGTTTGTTTCATGTCATCATCTAGGGTGCGAATGGTCCCAATCATTTGTGCGCTTTCTGGGATAATATTAAAGCGAATGCCTGAATGAATCGAACCAACTGAGATCACAGCACCCTCTTTAGTCAATTCTGAGTTACGGCTAATAATCGATTGAAGTCCGTCGATAATCTGTGCACTGATTAAAATTGGATCAACACTCATCCATGGTGCAGAACCGTGGGCTTGCTTTCCTTTGACATCAATCACAAAGCGTTGTGCAGCGGCCATGATTCCTTTGGTTTTATAGCGCACAACACCTACAGGAGTTGCTGAGTTTATATGCAATCCATAGATGGCATCTACTTTTGGGTTCTCTAACACCCCTTCTTCTACCATTAAGCGCGCACCTCCTTTTTCTCCTGGTGGTGGGCCTTCTTCTGCAGGTTGAAAGATAAATTTTACGCTTCCAGCAAAGTCATTATTCTTCGAAAGGTATTGGGCAACACCCATCAATATCGCGACGTGTGTATCGTGTCCACAGGCATGCATAACCCCAGTTTCTTGTCCACCAAATTTTCCAACAACATTTGATTTATAGGGAAGATCATTGTCTTCTTTTACGGGTAAACCATCCATATCTGCCCTGAGGGCTAATACTTTTCCTGGTCGTTTTCCCTTTAAGAGACCAATGACTCCGGTATGCGCCACTCCAGTTTGTACTTCTATGCCTAGAGCACGCAAATGATTCGCCACCTTTTCAGCAGTTTTAAATTCTCGATTAGAGAGTTCTGGATTTTGATGGATTTCGTGTCTCCATTGAATCACTTTTTGGGCTAATTCTCCAGAAATGTCTTGTGCCATAGAACTAAAACTAAGGCACAGTAGTAGGGGGATGAATAAATGATTTCTCATATTAAGATTTTGCTAAAGTTGTGAAGATACAATGTTTATAATTAAGCGGTAAAAATGCTAAAAAAATTTATTAATTCCCCTACTTTTAGAGTGCATATGAAAGATCAATTAACCGCCAATTTAAACGCTTTAAACGATGCCCAGCGTGCCCCAACATTACACAAAGATGGACCGCTAATCGTTATTGCAGGTGCAGGTTCTGGAAAGACCCGTGTTTTAAACTATCGCATTGCTTACTTGATGTCGCAGGGGGTAGATTCTTTTTCAATTTTAGCCCTTACTTTTACCAATAAGGCTGCCCGGGAAATGAAAGGAAGAATCGCACAACTGGTAGGAGAAAGTGAAGCAAAAAATTTATGGATGGGTACTTTTCACTCCATCTTTGCTCGTATTCTTCGCGCTGAAGCAGACAAGTTAGGATATCCTTCTAATTTCACCATTTATGACACCCAAGATAGTGATCGCTTATTGAGTTCAATTATCAAAGAAATGGGACTGAATAAGGATCAATACAAAACCAAGCAAATTAGAAGTCGCATCTCTTCCTTTAAAAATAGTTTGATTACGGTTAGAGCCTACTATAATGATCCTGACCTACAGGAAGCAGATGCCATGGCTCATCGCCCTAAAATGGGCGAAATTTATGCCGAATATGTCGACCGCTGTTTTAAGGCAGGTGCCATGGATTTTGACGATTTATTGTTGAGGACAAACGAACTTCTCAATCGTTTCCCAGATGTACTAGCCAAATATCAAGACCGTTTTCGTTATATCCTTGTTGATGAGTATCAAGATACAAACCACTCTCAATACCTAATCGTTCGAGCTCTTTCTGATAAGTTCCAAAACATTTGTGTGGTAGGAGACGATGCACAAAGTATTTATGCCTTCCGCGGAGCGAATATTAATAACATTCTCAATTTCCAAAAGGATTATGACAATGTCGCTATGTACCGCCTAGAACAAAATTATCGTTCCACTCAAAATATTGTTAATGCCGCTAATTCAATCATTAACCACAACCAAACTAAGCTGGACAAAAAGGTGTGGACGGCAAATGATACTGGCGCAAAAATTAAAGTGCAACGTTGCCCTACAGATGCCGATGAAGGCCGTCATGTGGCGGGGAGCATTTATGACTTCAACCTTAGAGAACAATTAAATTACAGCGAATTTGCCATCTTATATCGTACCAATGCACAGTCTCGTGCTATGGAAGACGCCTTGCGTAAACGCAATATCCCTTATCGCATTTATGGGGGCTTATCTTTCTATCAGCGCAAAGAGATTAAAGATGTATTGGCCTATTTAAGGGTGCTGGTCAACCCAAAGGATGAAGAGAGTTTAAAGCGGGTGATTAATTATCCTGCTAGAGGAATAGGACAAACCACCGTGGATAAATTAGTCGTGGGGGCAAAGCAACACAGCTTGTCTATTTTTGAAGTATCAGAACATGCCTTAGAATTGAAAATTGGGGTCAATGCTGGAACAGCACAGAAGCTATCGGATTTTGTTACCCTAATAAAAAGCTTGCAAGTCTTTAATGAAAATGCCAATGCCTTTGAGGTAGCAGACGAAGTAACTAAAAGAACTCGAATCGTTGTTGATCTAAAAAAAGATGGTACTCCAGAAGGCATCAGTAAGATTGAAAACATCGAAGAACTCCTAAACGGGATCAAAGATTTCACAGAAGGGCAAGAAGAACTTGCAGACGCCACCGGAGCCTTAACAGAGTTTCTCGAGGATGTTGCTTTGGCCACTGATTTTGACAATGAAAATGCCAACGATGACACTCCGCGAGTTGCATTAATGACCATTCATCTGGCAAAAGGATTAGAATTCCCCTATGTCTATATTGTGGGAATGGAAGAAGATCTTTTCCCTTCTGCGATGAATTTAGATTCGCGCAGTGGATTAGAAGAAGAACGACGTTTGTTTTATGTCGCATTGACCCGGGCAGAAAAACGCGCTTTTTTATCTTATACACAATCGCGTTATCGCTGGGGAAAATTGAATGATGCGGAACCTAGCCGCTTTATAGAGGAAATTGATGAGCAGTTTCTCGACTATCAAATTCCGACGTCTAATTATGAATATAAGCCGCTTGTCAACACATCAATTTTTGGGGACCATAAGCCCACAAAAGCAGCGTCACAAGTACCCAAGTCATGGGATGGTAAACCAAATACAACCCCCAATCCTACACAGCTTAAAAAGCTAAAAAAACTACAAGACACTAAGGTCGAAACAAGCCCAAAAGAAGAATTAATTGAATTGCCTTCTGGGACTAAAGTTGAGCATCAGCGTTTTGGAAAAGGAGTTGTGATACAAGTCGAAGGAAAAGGAAATGATAAAAAAGCCACCATTAAATTTTCTGGAGTAGGAGAGAAGAAGCTTTTACTTCGCTTTGCCAAACTCAAAATACTCTCATGAAAACACAGCTCTATACCCTTTTTTCCTCTTCGCCTAACGAAAGAGATTTAGCCCGAATTGCTGTAGCTTTAAAGAAGGGAGCTTTAGTGATTTATCCTACTGATACGGTCTATGCCATAGGCTGCCTTAGTGATAATCCCGTCGCCCTAGAAAAGTTAGCGCGACTTAAGGATATTAAACTTGAAAAAGCTCCACTGAGTTTTCTTTTTAAGAACATTAGTGAGCTATCTAATTATGTAAAGCCTTTTGACGCAACGGTATTTAGGCTGTTAAAAAGTACACTTCCTGGTCCTTTTGCTTTTGTTATGGAGGCAATAAATAAATTGCCAAAGCCCTTTCAAAAACGTAAAACCATAGGCGTGAGAATTTCTGATCATCCAGTTTTAAAGGCACTTTTAACACATTTAGACGCACCCTTACTAACATCTTCTCTTCACGATAAAGATGCGATTAAGGTATACACTTCAAATCCAGATGAGATCTTATCTGCCTGGGATGGGAAGGTTGACATCTTGATTGATGCAGGCGCTTGTGGGAACATCCCTTCTAGTGTAGTTGATTTGACCACAAATCCGTTTACAATCATCAGGGAAGGGAAGGGAGAGATTGATTTTATCTAAAAAAAAACGCTTCCCAGAGGGAAGCGTTTTAAAATATTTTTGAGCTTAATTTAGTTGCTTGCAGCTTGCTCCATACCCTTATTAATCAAATCATAGAATTGATCTAGTTTAGGTAACACAACGATGCGTGTTCTTCTGTTTTTTGCTCTTCCAGCAGATGAGTCATTGTCAGCAACAGGAATGTATTCCCCGCGTCCAGCAGCAGTCATGCGCTCTGGAGCTACACCAAAGTCGTTTTGTAAAATACGAACAATTGCTGTTGCTCTTCTAACCGACAAGTCCCAATTGTCTTGAGTACCTTCAACTTTAATTGGCACATTGTCTGTGTGACCTTCTACCATAAATTCAAGTTCTGGTTTATCGTTGATTACTTTTGCCACTTTTCCTAAGACATCTTTCGCTGCTTTATTTACAGAGAAACTTCCGCTTCTAAATAATAATTTGTCAGAGATTGATACATAAACCACTCCTTTTTCTACATTGATTTCAATGTCTTCGTCAGCGATATTTCCTAACACACCTTTAAGACTAGTCACTAAGGCAAGGGTAACAGAATCTTTTCTCGTTACAGCATCGCGTAAATTTGTGATTCTACTGTCTTTTTCTTTTAAGCTTTCTAAAGATTTTTCAAGGTTTTCTGCTCCTTTTTGAGAAAGGGTTGTCAAGTTACCAAGGTTGCTGATTAGGTCTTGATTATTAGCCTTTAAAAAGCTAATTTGTTCTTCAAGTGCAGCAACATTAGCTAAAGCACTGGCTTTTTCTTCATCACAAGTGTTGAGTTTTACTGTTGCAGAATTTAATAAATCATTGGTGCTTTTTTGAAGGGCTTCTAATTCGCTATACTTCTTAGAAGATACACAAGAAACTAAAAAAGTGCCACATAGGGCAAGTAGAAATGCTGTTTTTTTCATGATATGGTGTTATGTTATAAGTATAAAATTAAAAGTTTTTTAAAACATATGCCCTACAAATCTGAAAATTCACCTTTTCTTAAGATAAAATACTTCCACGGGAGGTTGTTATGACGATAATATGATTTGTTTTTTTTGTTTTGCCCCCTTTTTGATAGGGTCTTTGATAAACTAGCATAAACAGAGAAATGAGCTTTAATGACCATTAAAAAAGATAAAACCTGTCCATTTATTAAATAACGAACAGCGGCAAAACCATCTAAGATCAATCGCCCAAAAATCACGCTAAAGAGCTTTTGCTTTGGGACATTCTTTAAAAGCATCCACAAAGAATTTCTATGATTGTAAAAGGTTTTCTGTGGAGAAGGTTTTAAGGATGCTGCGCCCAAATGGAATACTTGAGCAGTTGTTATACATTTTGTTATATGCCCATTGTTAAATGCTCTCCAGCAAAGATCAATCTCTTCTTGATGCATGAAAAAGTCTTCATCAAAGCCCTCTAGTTCTTCCCAGACAGTGCGACGAATAAACATACACGCTCCAGTCGCCCAGAAGCAATCTGCCGTTTTGTATTGCCCTTTGTTTTCTTCTAGAGAGTCAAAGATTCTACCGCGACAATACGGGAAGCCATAACGGTCGATAAATCCACCTGCTGCGCCTGCATACTCAAAATAATTCGGGTGTTTGTGTTGCAATATCAAAGGTTGTGCAATAGATAATTCTTGCGCTTTAAAGGCTTCTTGAAAAGGTGTTAGCCAGTTTTCGCTAACGGCAACGTCGTTGTTTAATAAGCAATAAAGGTCTGCGTCTATTGATTTAAGTCCTAGATTATACCCTTTGGCGAAGCCATAATTAGCCTCTAAAACAACTTGATTGATTTGTGGGTAATGCTGGCTTAAAAACGCACATGAATCATCTGTAGAGGCATTGTCAATTACATAAAAGTCTGCATTAGGAGTGTTTTCTATCAAGGATGGAAGAAATTGTTCCATTAACGAACGCCCGTTCCAGTTTAAAATGACAATTGCTATTTTCATTGTTGTGGGGTATAGGTGGGAAGGTCTTTTAGAAAATGATAGGTCTGTGCTTGATAATCCATTTGACAATAGACGTGGGTTAGTCCGTTTGTTACCATCAAATATTGACTGTCTACACTAAGGTTATATCGTGCAATTTGATCAAAAACATCTTGATTTATAGGAATATTTGGAGCTTTGCATTCTACAAGCAAAGTAACTTTTCCTTGTGGGGTAAAGACGATAATGTCGTAGCGTTTTTCGCGATCGTACACCTTAATTTTTTTTTCAACATTGAGTAAGCTAATGGGATATTTTTTTTCTTGAAGTATGAATTGAACGCAATGCTGTCTTACCCATTCTTCTGGCGTAATCAAAATATCTTTTTTGCGAACAACATCAAATATGTATCGCTTATTTTCTCTATTTTTGAGGGTAAAGGGATAATGCTTAAAATTGAGTTGTTCCATACTGCAAATGTGACAAAATTTTCTCATTGAAAGAAACACAACAGATACTCTCTTCGATTGCACAGAAAAAGTTTGCTCCTATTTATTTATTGATGGGAACAGAACCTTTCTTTATAGATGAAATTTCAGCTGCATTAGAAAAAAGTGTAGTCGATGAAAGTGCAAGGGATTTTGATTTAAGTGTTTTCTATGGCAAAGAAACCTCTATCGACCAAATAATAGAGTCTGCAAAGCGTTTTCCGATGCTGGGGCAGCAACAATTGATCTTAGTCAAAGAAGCGCAATACCTAGACAAAACCTTTGATCAATTAGCTACTTATTGTGCAGCACCCCAGCCACAAACAGTTTTAGTTTTATGTTATAAGCACAAAAAGGTGGATAAGCGTAAAAAAGTGCTTAAAAACATAGCTGCCAACGGCATTGTTCTAGAAACAAAACCCTTGTATGAAAATCAAATTGGTCCATGGATAGAAAAGAGGGGGCAAGAGTACGGTTTTCAATTTCATCCACAAGCACTGGCGATGTTAGTCGCTTTTTTAGGCAGCAATCTAGGAAAGGTAGACAAAGAGTTGGAAAAACTAACGCATAATCTTCCTAGTGGGACAACTGTAACCCCAGAGCACATTGAAGCTTTTATAGGCTATAGTAAGGATTTTAATAGTTTTGAATTGCAAAAAGCTTTAGGGATGCGAAAGCTTGAACTATCTTTCCGTATTGTTAAACACATGGCTGGAAATCCATCACAACACCCTTTGCCATTGACCATAGGTGTGCTGTTTAATTTCTTTCAAAAGTTATTTATGTATCACGGTTTAAATTCGACTGCAGAAGCTCCTAATGTGCTAGGGGTTTCTCCATTTTTCGTGAAGGAATATCAAGCAGCGGCTCAAAAATACAATATGCGACAAGCTGGTAAAGTTTTAAACGTACTTAAAACCTATGATTTGAAAAGCAAAGGTCTAGGAGCACATAATATGCCGATGGAAGAGTTGATGAAAGAAATGATTTTGAAAATAGTTTCCGTCTAGGGAAAATTACTAGGATTTGATTCCTGCATAATACGGTACACTTTTTCGACTATATCATCTAAGGAAGGTTTAGAGAAATAGTCTCCGTCGCTTCCATAAGCAGGTCGGTGTGCTTGAGCACTTAAGGTTTGCGGCGCACTATCTAGTAATGGGAAGATGTTTTGCTCGTCTAGTAATTGCTGTAAAATAAAACCAGTAGCTCCACCTGGGACATCTTCGTCAATGATCAATAAACGATTTGTTTTTGCCACACTTTCTCTAATTTCATGAGTTGTATCAAAGGGGAGTAGCGATTGTACATCAATGACTTCTGCGTCAATATCGTATTGTAAGAGTTCTTTTGCGGCTTCTTCTACTAATCTAAGGGTTGAGCCATATGAAACAAGTGTAATGTCCTCTCCAGCTTTAAGACATTCTATTTTTCCAACCGGTACACGATAGGAGCCTAAGTTGGTAGGAAGATTTTCTTTTAAGCGATATCCGTTCAAGGATTCAACGACTATGGCAGGTTCATCTCCTTCGAGTAAGGTGTTGTAGAATCCCGCAGCTTGAGTCATGTTTCTGGGAACCAAAAGATTTACTCCTCTAAGCAAATGGATTAATCCGCCCATAGGGGAACCGCTATGCCATATCCCTTCTAAGCGATGTCCACGGGTACGAATAATAAGTGGGACTGCCTGCTGTCCAACCGTTCTATAGAGATAAGACGCAAGGTCATCACTCAAAGTATGTAAACAATATAGAACATAATCCAGGTATTGAATCTCTGCAATAGGGCGCAAGCCTCTTAATGCCATCCCAATACCTTGTCCAATAATAGTGGCTTCTCTAATCCCAGTGTCAAAGACGCGAGTTTCTCCAAATTGTGCTTGTAAACCTTCGGCGCCTTGATTGACATCTCCGATTTTTCCTACATCTTCGCCAAAAAGAAGAACATTTTGGCGCGCTTCAAAGAGCGCCTTAAAATTGTCTCTAATGATAATTCGAGCGTCCACCATTTGCACTTCATTTGCATATTGTGGGGGGATGGAGGTGATGTTTTTTAATTGATATTTTGATTCGCTGTAAAGATGGGAATGCATCTTAGGATTTAAGCTAGAAGTTAAATCGTCAATCCACTGTGTAAGTTTATCTTTAAGCGGGGTATTGTGTTTAGCGGTAGTACGTAAAGCCTTACGGGCTGCATGAAGTAGGTCTTTATAGGTGGGCTCTGATTTTTGTGCTAATTTTGTACTGACCATTTGCAGCGCAGGATCATTTGCCGCTTGTTTTTGCAAAAGTGGTAAAAGAGAGAGTAAGCTCTTTCTAGTTTCTAAAATGGGCATTTGATAGGTTTTCCAAGCTTCTCTTTTTGCGATTTTGACTTCTTCTTTACAAGCTTTTTCAATGCTGTTAAGCTCTTCTACAGTCGCAATGTTTTTTTCCAGAATCCATTCCCGCATTTTTTTATTACAATCAAAATCATTTTCCCATTCGAGACGTTCTTTTGATTTATAACGTTTATGTGATCCAGAGCTTGAATGTCCTAAGGGTTGGGTAAGTTCGTCTACATGAATCAATACAGGGATATGCTCTTCTCTAGCGAGATCTTCAGCTTTTTGATACGCACTCACTAGGGCAGGGTAGTCCCAGCCATTGACGCGAATTATTTCAACCCCTTTTTGTGTTTTTGTTCTTTGTAAACCTGCTAGGGCATCTGAAATGCTACCTTTAGTGGTTTGATCTTCATTTGCAACAGAAATACCGTATCCATCGTCCCAAACACTCATTACTAAGGGGATTTGAAGGACACCAGCGGCATTCATGGCTTCTAAAAATAAGCCCTCACTGGTAGAGGCGTTTCCTATGGTCCCCCAGGCAATCTCGTTCCCATTATTAGAAAAATTACGCCCTTCTGGAATTCCTAAAGCACGATATACTTTTGAGGCTTGCGCCAAACCTATCGAACGAGGAATCTGTCCTGCAGTAGGAGAGATATCAGAACTGTGGTTGTACTGTTGGGTTAAGTCTAACCAGTTTCCTTCTTTATCGTGACTAGGGGTGACAAAGTGGGCACCCATTTGTCTTCCTCCTGACATGGGTTCTTCTTTTAAATCTGGATGAGCATATAGAGCAGCAAAAAGTTGTTGCGGGCTCAATAAATCATGAGCCATTAAAATGGTTTGATCTCGATAATACCCAGATCTGAAGTCTCCTTTCTTAAAAAAGCGACTTAGAACAAGTTGAGGAAGTTCTTTTCCATCCCCAAAAATCCCAAACTTTGCCTTTCCTGTTAAAACTTCTTTCCTACCGAGAAGACTGCATTCTCTGCTCAGAACAATTATTTTATAGTCTGAGAGCAATTGCTCTTTAAAAGAATCAAAAGAGAGAGAGGGAAGCGCAATATCGTTAGTCTTGGGCATAGTAATTTTTGCGTTGTGCAAATTTACAAAAATTAAGACAAATTTTAGGAAATTACCGTAGTCAATAAAAGTCTAAAACCATTTACGGGAAAATAGTTGCGTTAAAGTTTTAGGATCAAATGTAATTACGTAACGAATTTTTTGTTGATAATCAGGACCTTGCATTTGTAAACCGTCTGAATTGTAAATAGGGAAATATACTTCTAAAAAGTCTGGCACTAAATTTAAACGCAACCCTGTGTCAAATAGTAGGCGTGAAGGCTGTTTTTTTTGATTGATATAACCCACGTCTCCATAGGCTTCTAACCATTTCCAAAGACCAATACTTGTATTGAGTGTAAGTAAAAAGTCATCTGAATAGGGGCTGTCAAATTTTGATTTTAACCCACCTTCAGCTGGGATAAATTGTTGACTGTAGATTCCTGTAGTCTCAGATCTTCCGATATAGTTGTATTGAAATAAATAATCAGTAGGTCGATCTAAAGCATAGTCAAAGTAAGTTGTTGTTAAGTTATTACGCCATAAGAACTTTCCGGCGAATAGCCGCAAAGATATTTGTCGACCGCTGCGCATAAGGTGACGGTATTCAGTTGTAAGATTGAATTTTCCAAATTGATCACTTGCTTCAAAGCCTGCGTTAAGGGTGAAAAAATCTAATGCGCCTTTATTGGAAAAAATATAATTTAAACCTGTGATACTGTAGTTAGGGTTTTCGATAGTATTTTTATTCTCTTCTCTATCAACATATTGCCAAAAAAGGCGAAAGAGCTGCTTTTTATTGTCTCTGAGGTTGCGATTCCTTTTGAAGATATTGATTGATGTGAATAAACTGCTGTATCTAAGACCGCTATCATAATGAAAACTCGAACCGGCTAGATTGATTTTTTTTAAGAAATAATCACTTTCGCTATTAAAAAGAGAATAAGCCGTTGCAAATGTTCCAACAAATGTTTTCTCATTGATTGAATAAAATGGTTCGAGGGTTAAAATGAACGGCTTTGTCTTGATGGTTTTATTGTTGAGTCTTACACCTAGGGATAAACCATCATAGGCATTAAAATCAACTCTAGGATTATATAACACCTGATTGTATTGTGGATTTTCAAGGTCTTTTACAAAGGTAAACCGCAAGGGTTTAAACCCTAAAGCATTTAGCCTTTTCCAATTATTTCGGGGGTTAAATTCGGGTAATTTTGTTTTTGGATTAATCACTAAATAGTCTGCATCTTCTTGAGAAAGACTTAGGGATTGTCCAATTTGACTTGCCTTAAATTTATAGGTCTTGATAAGGCTATCGTTTTTTACTAATCCTACAGTAAAAGGGGGACGCATATCGCTTTTTTCTTCTATGCTAAAGTTGATTGTTTTGTCTTGAATATCAATGCTACCAAATCTTAAGTCTATTGTTTTTTTATTGTTTGCATAGTTTTTTAAGAAAGGAGTATCTTCTGGATTGAAAAAGCTAAAAAAGAATTCTTGCAAGTCTTTTCCACTGTATTGCTTTGTTTTAACCTCTTTGATAAAATCTACAACTGCTTTGTCACTAAATTCAGTAACATAGTTGATGAGTAAGCCCATTTGACTGGGAGAACCAATTTGTTCGTTGAATTTGATTAATTGATCTTTAGGTGTAACTAGGGCTTGTTGAAGATTTCTCCTTAGAACGAATTCGTGATATTCAACAAAAGTGTCTTCAAAGTTTAAATCTTTAAAACGGTATTTTTTAAGCAGGAATTTTGCAATTGGCTGCCGCAAGACTAAGCCCAATAATTTTTTATCAGGATAATTTTCAATCACATAACGCATCATTAGATAGGTGTGCAAGCCACCTAACAACCAATAATCTTCTCGAGGATGCAAAGGGAGAAGCTCGTTTAAATAGTGATATAAATAGGTGTTTAAGGCTTTAATTTCAAATTCAAATTGTGGAGGAAAAGGCTTTAAAAAGCTAGGGACTAATGTCAAGCCATAAAAGGGGCGCTTATCGTATTTCTGTTGGGAAAGTAAAATGCGTTTGTGTGGATAAACCCCTAGGCTATTGTTCAAAAAAGTATTGACTTTACTAAGGCTATATCTACTTTCGGTTTTACTTAAATCGTTGCTGTCTAGATTTGAATACACTTCTTTTCCATCAAAGCTGAAAGCATTGTATGTTCCTTCCCTCCCGATTTGAAACAAAAGTTGCTTTTTGTTTTTATTCTGAAAAAAATGGGTGGCAAAACCTGATGAATATTCTGTTTTAAGCAGAACTAAATTGGATTGTATTTTCAGTTCTTTCGGGAGGGAAAATTTGATGTTGTAATTTCCTCTTTTATTGGGATTATCTTCTAAGTCTAGATGACTAATGGGTGCCCAACCATCTTGATTTTGCCAGGCAATGGTCAAAAAGATATTCTCGAGGAAATATTGTTCTTTGGCTATGATTCCATAGCCTGTAAACTTTGCATCGGGTAATTTTAGACTGTAATTTATTTTAATTGTTCGTTGTTCCCCTTTGGTGATTTCTTTCGGTAAAACAACTTTAACCATATCTATTTGATCTTCGGCTCTTTCCCAGCTCTGGACTTCTCCGTCTATCCATATTTCTTCTATAATGGTGGCGCCTCGTTTCGACTTTCCAGAAAGATAGAAACTGCGGTTGTATTCTTCTACTAAACGTTTTGCCAATGGACTTTCTGTCGAACTATAGGCGTGATTCCAATCGTTTAGATAAATGGCATTAGTAGCGAAGTCATTTTGATGTTTATAAGTGATTTCTTGTACTACTTTTAATTCACTCTCAGCTGCGTCGAGTTTCGCCTCAATCAAATAAATAGGCGCATCTTGTGCTAATGCTGGTGACATAAAGTACAGAAGGATAGCAACAAACGAAATTAACCTATGATTTATCAACATTTACCCTTCATTTTCTTCGTTGTTATAATACTCCCCCAAAAGTTCTAGAACTTGTTCTTTGGTGTCAACTAATTGGATTAGGTTTAAGTTTTCTTCGTTGATCATGCCTTGGGCAAGAAGGGTGTTTTTTAGCCAATCTATCAATCCCTTCCAAAAATCAGTTTTAACTAAAATGATAGGGATTTTCTTGATTTTATAAGTTTGCACTAGGGTGATTGCTTCGAATAATTCATCTAAGGTGCCTACACCACCCGGTAAAACGATAAAGGCTTTTGAAAACTTCACAAACATCACTTTTCGTACAAAAAAGTATTCAAAATTTAGATTGTGTTCTTTGTCGATATAAGCATTGGAGTTTTGCTCAAAAGGCAAGTCAATGTTAAGCCCTACAGAAATTCCCTGAGCTAATTGTGCTCCTTTATTTCCAGCTTCCATTATTCCAGGTCCTCCACCTGTAATGATGCCAAAGCCTCTTTCTGCAATCGACTGTGCGATTTCTACGCCTAGGGTGTAATAGGGGGAGTCAGGTTTTGTTCTGGCAGAACCAAAAATTGACACGCAAGGTCCAACTGCATCTAGTTGCTCATAGCCATTAACTAATTCTCCCATGATCTTAAAAACTGACCAGGCGTCTTTTCTCTTTGGAGTGTCGTTACTATTTGCGGTTGTTTTCATAAGCGATAAATTCTTTTTTCAGATAATGTGCTGTATGACTATTTTTGTTTTCTAAAATAGCTTCTGGGATCCCCTGTGCTACTATGCAACCTCCGCCTTTTCCGCCCTCTGGGCCAATATCTACAATATAATCGACTTGTTTAATTACATCGAGATTATGTTCAATAATTAATACCGTATTTCCCTTATCTGTAAGGTGATTCAAGACCTCTAATAGCACACGAATATCTTCAAAATGTAAACCAGTTGTGGGTTCGTCTAAGATATAAAGAGTATTTCCAGTGTCTCTTTTAGACAGCTCTGTCGCTAATTTTATGCGTTGTGCTTCTCCCCCAGAAAGAGTAGTAGAAGATTGTCCCAGTGTGATATACCCCAGACCCACATCTTGAAGGGTTTTTAATTTGCGATAGATCTTTGGGATAGGTTCAAAAAATTCACAGGCCTGGTTAATCGTCATTTGTAAAACATCTGAAATGGATTTCCCCTTGAACCTAATTTCTAAGGTTTCTCGATTGAAACGTTTCCCATTACAGGATTCACACTCGACATAAACATCTGGCAAGAAGTTCATTTCGATTACTTTTAGTCCACCCCCCATACAAGTTTCACATCGACCACCAGTTACATTAAAACTAAAGCGACCGGGTTTATACCCTCTTATTTGAGCTTCTGGAGTTTGGGTAAATAGGTTGCGTATTTCACTAAAAACACCTGTATATGTAGCAGGGTTAGAACGTGGAGTTCGCCCAATAGGACTTTGGTTTACATCAACGACCTTATCAAGGTTTTCTAAACCCTTTATTGTGCTGTATTCTAAAGGTTTTTTTACACCATTGTAGTAATGAGCATTGAGAATAGGGTAGAGGGTTTCATTGATAAGTGTAGATTTTCCACTTCCTGAAACTCCAGTAACCCCAATCATTAGTCCCAAAGGGATCTCTAAATCAACGTTTTTTAAATTATTTCCCTTGCAGCCCTTAAGTGATAGTTTTTTACCATTGCCTTTTCTCCTTTCCGTCGGGATAACAATGCTTTTCTTGCCTGTTAAATAATCCGCTGTGAGGGATTGATCACTAAGGATCTCCTCTGGGCTTCCTTTGGATATAATTTCACCCCCATTTTTTCCAGCATGTGGACCAAGGTCAATGACATAATCCGCACGTTCGATCATGTCCTTGTCGTGTTCAACAACTACAACAGAGTTTCCTATATCGCGTAACGCAGTAAGCGAATTAATTAAACGCTCATTATCCCTTTGATGCAAACCTATACTGGGTTCATCGAGAATATATAATACACCAACTAATTGAGAACCAATTTGTGTCGCTAAACGAATGCGTTGTGCTTCTCCACCCGAAAGGGATTTAGAAGAACGATTTAGAGCGAGGTAACTCAAGCCAACATTTAATAAGAATTCTGTTCTCGCTTTAATCTCTTTGATGATTTCTTCTCCTATTTTTATTTCGTTTACCGAGAGTTTTTCAGGGAGAACCAATATCCAATCATATAAATCTTTCAAGTCCATTTGCGCTAAATCTGCAATGGATTTCTCATCAATTTTAAAATTGAGCGCTTCCTCGTTTAAGCGATTTCCTTTGCAGCTTCTACAACTTTCTTGATCCATATATTCTGCAGCCCAACGTTTAATATTCATCGAATCTGCTTGCTGATACTGATTAAAAATAAAGTTCTCTATCCCTTCGTAGTCAATTTTGTATTTACGGGTAACCCCTAAACTTTTAGAAGCGACAGAGAAAGTATCACTACCCCCTCTTAAAATGATATTAAGCGCTTCAACAGGAATATCTTCAATGGGATCTGCGAGAGAGAAGTTATATCGTTTTGCAATTGTTTCCATTTGCTTATACCCCCAAGAACTCTTTTTGTTTCCAAGCGGTTTGATCCCCCCAGCCGCTATTGACAGCGAACGATCTGGAATTATTTTATTGGTATTAATCACATGTTGATCACCTAAACCTCTGCAGCTAGGACACATCCCTTTTGGGGAGTTAAAGGAAAACGAATTAGGCTCTGGATTGGGGTAGGATACCCCAGAACTAGGGCACATTAAATTCCGACTAAAATAGCGTGGTTCTTGAGTTTCAGTATTTAACACCATCAAAGTATCATTGCCTTGATACATGGCGGCAATCATGGATTCTCTCAATCGCTTGATACTGTTTTCATTATCATTAATGGTCATGCGATCGACCACTAATTCAATGTCATGTGTTTTATAGCGATCAACCTTCATTCCTCTAGAAAGTTCAACTACAACACCGTCTACCCTAACTTTTACAAAGCCTTGGCGGGCAAGATTTTCAAACAACTCGCGATAATGTCCCTTTCTAGATTTGATAATAGGGGCGAGTAGCATGACCTTTTTTTGCTTGTAGTCAGTTAAGATTAACTCAATGATTTGATCATCGCTATAACTGACCATTTTTTCGTTTGAAATATAGCTATAAGCAGTTCCTATTCTGGCATACATCAAACGCAAGAAATCATAGAGTTCTGTAATGGTTCCCACGGTAGAACGCGGACTTTTAGATGTCGTTTTTTGCTCAATGGCAATTACTGGAGAGAGACCATCGATTTTATCTACTTCTGGTCGCTCGAGATTCCCTAGAAATTGTCTTACATAGGCCGAAAATGTTTCCATATAACGACGTTGTCCTTCAGCATAAATGGTGTCAAAGGCTAGGGAGGACTTCCCGCTACCTGATAATCCAGTAATCACGACCAATTGATCACGTGGTATCTGGATGTCAATATTTTTTAGATTGTGTACCCTAGCACCTTGTACGTCAATACAATTTTCCTCTATTGTCATTATATTTTTTTCCTTTTTTAGACCTTAGAAAGTAGCTGCTGCGTCATCACCTCTAGGGTCAGCACCAACACTCATATTTCCATTATCTATTAAAATAGCATCTACTTTACCAATAATGCGGTTGTGCTTTGTTTCTATAGTGTGTCCTTTGTCTTTTAATTTCTGAATGACATCTTCTTCAAAAGCACCAGGTTCTAATACCACTTCATCTGGCAGCCATTGATGATGAAAACGAGGGGCAGCCACCGCTTCTTGCATTCCCATCCCGTGTTCATACACATTGAGAATAGCTTGAAAAACAGAAGTAATGATGGTTGATCCTCCTGGTGTCCCCACTACCATATACAGCTGATTGTTTTTTTCAATGATTGTGGGGGTCATTGAGCTAAGCATACGCTTTTTTGGAGCAATGCTATTTGCTTCGCTCCCGGTTAAACCAAACATATTTGGAATACCTGGTTTACTGCTAAAATCATCCATCTCATTGTTCATAAATACTCCGATCTCATCGACATATACTTTTGAACCATAGGCTCCATTAAGCGTAGTGGTAACAGAAACTGCATTTCCTTCTTTGTCTACAATAGAGAAATGAGTGGTTTCATCACTTTCTACCACAATGATATCTCCATGAGAAACATCTTTAGATAGTGTTGCATTGTCTGCAGAATAATTTTGCATTCTTTCAGCAATATAAGAGGGATCAATTAGATGTGCTTGTGGCACAGAGACAAAGTCAGGGTCGCCTAAAAAGTGGCTTCGATCGGCATAAGAACGCCGCTCTGCTTCAATCATCAAATGCATGCTTTCGGTGCTATTATGCCCCATGTTTTTGAGGTTATAAGGAGCAACCATTTGCATCATTTGACTTAGGCAAATTCCACCACTTGATGGAGGAGCCATAGAAATTACATTGAGATCTTTGTAGCTAAATTGAATGGGATCACGCCATTTAGGTTCGTAAACCTTTAAATCTTCAAGGCTTAAGATTCCACCCGTTGCTTGTGTTTTATTGACCATGGCTTCTGCGACCCAGCCTTCATAGAAACCTGCATTTCCTTTTGCTGCAATAGCTTTGAGGGTTCTCGCTAATGGAAGGTTCACAATGCGATCTCCTGCCTTGTGTTCTTGTGCAAAGAAAGTGTCCTCGCCATTACCTTCAATAAACAAATCGCGATAACGTTTAAAACTTTGGGCTTGTTTTTCTGTAACGATATAGCCTTCTTCTGCTAATTTTATGGCTGGCGCCAAAAGTTGCTTGAGGGGAAGAGAGCCCATTTTGCGATGTACTTCAAGTATTCCAGCGACTGCGCCTGGGATCCCCACGGCTAAGCCTCCTACAGTACTCAGTTTAGGAATCACATTGCCTTTATCATCAAGAAAAAGGTCTTTGGTGGCTTTTAAGGGCGCTATCTCACGATAATCTAAGGTACCGGTTTCACCTGCTGCTGTTCGATAAACAAAGAAACCCCCACCAGTAATATTTCCTGCTACAGGATAAACGACTGTTAGTGCAAAACTAGTTGCGACCATGGCATCATAGGCGTTTCCTCCTTGCATCATTATTGTTTTTCCAGCTTCAGAAGCTTCGATACGAGCAGAAACAACAGCAGCTTGTATTTCTTGCTTCGATTCGGTATTACATTGTAAAAAAACAAGTAGGGCAAGAAAGAAGTTGATTTTTTTCATGTGTAATTTTAAGCCTTAAATTTAAATAAAGTTCCCCAACTATTCTCCCAATTCTAGCTTATTCTTACAATGTGCTTCAAGATCAGAAAAGAAGTCCTGAAATTCTGCAATTAGCTGCGTTTTATGTGTTTCAATAGTGCTTATAGCGGCCGGGAAATTAGACGGGAAAGAAGTGCGTTTACTCATGTGGAATAAAATCCGCTCTAAGCCTTTAATGGAACGGTATTCAACTAGCCAATTTTGTTCTTGCATTAATTCAAATAAACGATGCATTTTTTCTGGCAAAAGATTCTTCTGGGTGGCTGTATGACGATAAAATTCTGCCGCATAGGAAGAAAGATCTGTTGTGTGGTAAGTCTCCCACAATTGCGCTAAAAGGTGATCATAGACAATATCGAGGATTACCCTTGCATAATGACCGTGTTCAGGAAAAAATAATTTGCAGTGTTGTCTAAAGATGGGGTGTGCATCTGTAAAGCTATCTATACTGCGGTGAAGCTTAATCCCTTCTTTAATCCTTTGTGAATAGTGACTGTATTGATTTCCGCGAATGCTATCTGCAATAAAATTGCCAAACCTAAGGTCAGTGTCCGTTCCAGATAAATAAAGGTGGGCGAGGAAATTCATTTGGTAAAAATAAACTGTTTTGTTAAACCAGCCAGCTTTTTAATTCTTTACAATTTTTATCTTTGGTAAAATTTAACACATGACCTTAATCAAATCAATATCTGGAATCCGTGGTACTATTGGGGGGCGGCCTGAAGATAACTTAACACCCATTGATGCGGTAAAGTTTGCGGCGGCCTATGGGGCTTATATGCAAAGTCAATCCAGTGAAGATAAAATGACGATTGTAATCGGTCGTGATGCCCGTATTTCTGGAGAAATGATCCAGAGTTTAGTTGTGCAAACGCTCGTTGGGATGGGGATTGATATTATCGATCTAGGTTTATCGACTACACCCACGGTAGAAATGGCGGTTGTTGAGAAAAATGCCGATGGAGGGATTATATTAACTGCCAGTCACAATCCCAAACAATGGAATGCCCTTAAATTGCTTGATGCCAAAGGAGAATTTCTTGACGCAGCAGCAGGAGCCAAGATTTTATCTTTAGCGGAAGCGGAAAATTTCACCTTCGCTGAAGTTGATGATTTAGGCCGGGTAGAAAAAGACAATACGGCTATTTTAGCACATATACAGGCCGTTTTAGCCCACCCACTAATTGATTTAGCAGCGATTAAAGCTGCAAATTTTTCTGCTGTGGTTGACGGAGTAAATTCTACGGGTGGCATTGCACTTCCACCTTTATTAGAGGCATTAGGGGTAAAATGTTTTCCGTTGTATTGTGAACCTACGGGGCATTTCCCCCACAATCCTGAACCGCTCAAAGAACATTTAGGGGATTTAGCAGAAGAAGTCGTGCGTAAAAAAGCAGATTTAGGAATTGTTGTAGACCCAGATGTGGATCGTTTAGCCTTTATGGATGAGCAGGGAGAAATGTTCGGAGAAGAATATACTTTAGTGGCTTGTGCTGACTATGTTTTAAGTAAAAATTCTGGAAATACGGTTTCTAATCTTTCTTCAACAAGTGCTTTACGTGATATAACAGAAGCAGCTGGAGGTCAATATTTTGCTTCCGCCGTAGGCGAAGTAAATGTGGTAGCAAAAATGAAAGAAAAACAGGCTGTAATCGGGGGAGAAGGTAATGGCGGAATTATCGATCCTAATCTTCATTATGGACGCGACGCCTTGGTTGGGGTTGCCTTATTTTTATCCTTATTGGCGCAACGCAAGTGCAGTGTTTCTGTCTTAAAAGCTTCTTATCCACAATATTATATGAGTAAGGGTAAAATTGCCCTTGATGCAAGTTTAGATGTCGATGCACTATTGACACAAATGGAACATAATTATCAAGCTGATCAACCTTTGACCATTGACGGGCTAAAGATTGATTTTCCAGAAGGCTGGGTGCATATGCGAAAATCAAATACCGAACCAATTATTCGGGTATATGCAGAAGCTGGGACACAGAAACAGGCAGATGCTTTGACCCAGCGTTTTTCAAGTGAATTATTAGCTATTGCGGGGCAGTAGCAGGAGCAAAATGCTTGTGCTTAAATCGATTGTGCGACCACAAGTATTGGCTAGGGTCTTTGTTGATTTGTGCTTCTAATTTGTCAGTAAACAAATCGGTGATTTCATTTTCTTTACACTGGGATGGATCTTTGACAAGTAGCGACACCTTTGCGATATAATGCCCGCGTTTTATCCTATTTATCTCTGTATAATAAACCGGAAAATTGAATTCTTTTGCCAGACGATCTGCTCCAGTAAAAACCGGCACAACTGTTCCCATAAAAGATCGCCAATAGTTCTTTGGTTTTAAACGTGGAGATTGATCATTGATAAACCCATACAATCCATATTTCCCATTCTTTTCGTTAGATCGAATAAAGTCAACGGTTTTAAAGCGCGATAATAAATAAGCTTTATGCTTCTCGCGATACTTAGAAATTAAGTTGTTAAAATATTTGTTTTTCAAGGGGCTATAAACACCGTATCCTTTTCCTAACAAGTGATACCCTATGCTCAACATACCTTCCCAATTTGAATAATGACCTAATAATAAAATGGTACTTTCTCCTTTTTCTTCATGGGCATTGATCAACTCCATATTTTCAAAGACAAAACGCTTTTTAATCTCCTTTTCAGAAATAGTTAAGTTCTTAGCCATCTCCATAAAAACATCACAAAGATTTTTGTAAAAGTCTTTTTCAATTTGAAGAAGTTCGGCCTCAGAGTGATCAGGAAAGCATAGCTTAAGGTTTTTGCGAACCACTGTTAAACGAAACCTAAACACACGATATAGCAAGAATGATAAAAAGTCAGAAAGGGTGTAGAGTAGTGGATAAGGCAATAAGGAAACCCCCATCAAAATTGGGTAGGCGATGATAAAAGTGAGTAAGTTCAATTCGAAAATATTTTGAGACAAATATAACTATATTTGAGCTAAATAATTTGCTATGGTAGGGACAGCTCCCTTTATTTTAGTTTTACTGGCGGCAATTGCATTGATTAGTTATCGAGCTATCAAAGACCCATTGTTATTTAACCGTTTAAAATTTAATGTGAGTGCAGTAGAAAATGGGGAATACTATCGTTTACTCACGGCTGGTTTTATTCATGTTGACTATAATCATTTGTTTTTTAATGGCTTTACGCTCTTTATTTTTGGTGGTAATGCACTGTATGGTTTAGGGACATTAAATTTTATACTGCTTTATTTAATCAGTTTATTAATGGGAAATGGACTGGCGTATTACTATCATAAAAAGAACCCCTATTACACCGCTGTAGGTGCAAGTGGAGCGATAATGGGGATTGTTTACAGTAGTATTTTAATGTTTCCGGAAATGGAGCTTGCCTTTATTTTCTTTCCAGTTCCTATGCCTGCCTATGTTTTTGGGGTGGGTTATTTAATTTACACCTTATTTGGCATTAAATCTCAAAATGATGGCATAGGGCACACAGCTCATTTTGGCGGAGCCATCGGTGGGATTATTTGCACCCTGGTTTTCGATCCATTTGTATTTGAAAAATCCTTTTACACCTTAGTTTTAATGGTAGTAATAACCTTGATTGCGGGCTATTTTCTCTTTCGACAGTCGAATCGTTAATTTTTTAGCAGCTCTTCAATCTTAGCGTCAAGTTGCGCTCCGCGTAAGTTTTTAGCTACAATTCGCCCTTCACGGTCTAAGACAAAAGCGGCGGGGATAGAACGAACACTGTACAATTGTGCGATGGGATCTGCCCAATATTGCAAATTAGAGACATGACTCCAAGTCAAGCCATCATCTGCAATAGCACGTTCCCAACTGGCTTTGTTGCGGTCTAAAGATACCCCAACGATTTCTAATCCTTTATCGTGCATGCGTTTGTACAAGCGCACTAGGTTAGGGTTTTCTATGCGACAAGGACGACACCATGAGGCCCAAAAGTCAATAATAACCACTTTTCCGCGGAAGCTTTCTAAAGCAATACGCTCCCCAGTAGGGGTGGGACCATCAAATAAAGGAGCGATTTCTCCGATTGCCGTTGGGTTTACTGGGGCATTAACAACATTGGATACATTAATCCCAGACTTACTGCTGCGAATGCGGTCTGAAAAAGTATCGAAAATTTCTTTTACTTCATTACGGGCTAAGGTTTTCTGCTTGAGAAATCGCTCTAGGATTAAAGCTGAGATATAAGAATCTGTTTTCGTCTTGATAAAGTTCTTTTCATAGTCAACCAGTTTTTCTTGTAAAACAGTGTATTGCTGCTGTAAGTCTTGCACTAAAAGATTGTCTCCTAAGGCATTCGCCGATTGAATTTCTGCAACGATAGCATTCATGTCATTCGCAAAAGTCTTGGTTTCTTTTCGATAGAAATAAAGATCTTCATTAGAAGAAGTACCTGATAAATCCATTTCGGCTAAACTTTCTTGCAGAAGCTTTACCTCGATATTTCCTTCCTCAACAATAAACGCAGAATTCAGTTGTTGTCCTTCAACAAATAAAAAGTTAACATCAATTTGCGCAACACTCCCGCTAAAATTGAATTGCCCATTCGCAACGGTAGCAGTATCTATGGTTGAAGGTTGTCCATTTGCATTCGCTTGAATGCGAAAGATTCTTTTTCCGTCAGGTAGGTTAGTTGTTCCGTTGAGGACAAAAGTGTTCTTTTCTATTTGATTGCAAGCAGTTAAAGATATAAGAAGTCCAAAAAGGATTAAGGCTGTTTTTTTCATAAGACAAAAATACACATTACGCTTTAAATGGACGAATCAAGTGAAGGACTAGTAGAAGGTTTTTTTTCGCCTTATATTTGCACTAAACTATACCCATGGCAGGAAACCAATTTGGCAAACTTTTTAGCGTAACTACTTTTGGGGAATCACATGGTGCTGCCATAGGCGGTGTTATTGATGGTTGCCCAGCAGGGATTGAACTTGATTTACATGCAATACAACACGATTTAGATAGAAGAAAGCCGGGGCAATCTGCGATTGTAACTCAGCGCAAAGAACCAGATGAAGTCGCTTTTTATTCTGGTATTTTTGAAGGGAAAACTACCGGTACACCTATTGGTTTTGCGATTCATAATACGAATCAAAAGTCACATGATTACAGTCATATAAAAGATAGTTATCGCCCATCACATGCCGATTATGTGTATGATCAAAAATATGGCTTTCGCGATTATCGCGGGGGTGGAAGAAGTTCTGCAAGAGAAACAGCCAGTAGAGTAGTGGCTGGGGCCATTGCAAAGCAATTCCTAAATGGTATTCGCTTTAACGCTTATGTTTCTGCCGTAGGCGATATAAAATTAGACAGGCCTTACCAGGATTTAGACTTTAAGCATATTGAGGAAAACCCCGTGCGTTGTCCAGATCCAGAGAAGGCAAAAGAAATGGAGGCTTACATTCGTCAAATTCGCAAAGAAGGAGATACTGTGGGTGGAATCATTACTTGTGTGATTCAAAATGTACCCGTTGGCTTAGGCGAACCCGCCTTTGATAAGTTGCATGCAGAGCTAGGAAAAGCGATGCTGTCGATCAACGCGGTAAAAGGCTTTGAATACGGCAGTGGTTTCGTTGGTGCACAGCTTAAAGGGAGCCAGCATAACGATCCATTTAATGCAGACGGAACAACGCAGTCCAATCGCTCTGGCGGCGTTCAAGGCGGGATTTCAAACGGGATGGATATCTACTTTAATGTAGCCTTTAAGCCCGTGGCAACAGTAATGCAAGCACAAGAAACAATCAACAATAAAGGGGAGAAGGTTACCATGGAAGGAAAAGGAAGGCACGATCCTTGTGTTGTTCCCCGTGCAGTACCTATCGTAGAGGCAATGGCCGCTTTAGTCTTAGCAGACTATGAATTGATTCGTAGAACAAATAAAATTTAATATGAAGAATATCGCTTTACACTGGAAAATATTAATTGGAATGGCCCTAGGGGTCGTATATGGTCTTGTGTTGTCGTTTGTTGACGGTGGCGGTGACTTTATCGGGGATTTCATCAAGCCATTTGGGACGATTTTTATTAATCTCCTAAAGCTTATTGCAATTCCATTGATTCTCGCATCTTTGATTAAGGGAGTTTCTGATTTAAAAGATATTTCTAAACTGTCCCAAATGGGAGGGAGAACAATTTTGACCTATGTCGCAACGACTTTAATCGCTGTCACGATAGGATTGATTTTGGTGAATACCATCCAACCTGGGAAGTCTATTTCCGTTGAAACCCGTCAAGAGCTTGTCGAAGCTTATGCAACCGATGCAGACCAAAAACGTGAGGCAGCGGCAAAACAGCAGGAAGCAGGTCCTTTACAGGCTTTAGTGGATATCGTTCCCTCGAATATATTTGCGGCTGCAACCAATAACCGCAATATGTTACAAATCATCTTCTTTGCCCTTTTCTTTGGGATTGGGATGATCTTGTTACCCGAAGAAAGTTCACAACCAGTGAAAGCCTTCTTTGATTCTTTTAATGCCATTATTTTAAAGTTAATCGATATGATTATGATGGCGGCACCTTATGGGGTATTTGCCTTACTTGCTGCCCTGGTGGTAGAAGCACCTAGTTTAGAATTGTTTCAGGCTTTAGCCTTATATGCGGTGACCTTATTATTGGGGTTAGGGGCGATGATTATTGTGTATTCTATTATTGTCAAAGTTTTTACTGGTAGAAGCCCTAGTACTTTCTTTAAAGGGATTGCACCAGCGCAATTATTGGCATTTTCAACCAGTTCAAGTGCAGCCACTTTACCTATCACCATGGAATGTGTGGAAGAGAACCTGGGAGTAGATAAAGAAGTTACCAGTTTTGTTTTGCCCATAGGAGCAACCATTAACATGGATGGAACCAGTGTTTATCAAGGCGTTGCTGCTGTCTTTATTGCGCAAGCCTTTGGTTTAGACCTAAGCTTATCGGCTCAATTGGGAATTATCTTTACCGCAACTTTAGCGTCTATAGGAACAGCTGCTGTCCCTAGTGCAGGGATTGTTATGCTAGTAATTGTCCTTGCTCAAGCCGGGATTCCAGAAGCTGGATTAGCCTTGATTTTTGCCATTGATAGACCACTAGACATGTGCCGTACCATTGTAAATGTAACTGGAGATGCCGCAGTCTCTATGCTAGTTGGAAAATCTATCGGGAAGCTAAAAGACTAGGTTAAATAGCCTTTTTTAATTCCGTCATTTGATAAGCGAAATAGCAAGTAAGCGACTATAATCACTAGCATCGGCATAAAGTAGGTTGAATTGCCATAGACTTCTACCACTGTGGTGAAAAAGAGCCAATAACTCATTTGTGCAATTACCGCAACAAGCGAGATTAAAAGTGCCATCATCGACCATGCTTTTCGCATCAATAGTCCTACACATCCTATACTTCCGCCAAAAACACCAAGGGCAAAAGCAATGGTGCTCCATAAGGGAGTATTGTTCATTAGGACTTGTTCGGCTTCTGGTAGAGCGGCAATATCCTCTGGAGTGAGATTGATTTGCAAAAAGAAATTAGCGATGCCCATTAAATTCCAAAGTAAAGCGATGCTCACCACCGCATAAAACCATTTGGGGAGTGTGATTTTTGACATAATTTGGTAAGATTAATTAATAAAGGGGATTTGTTTACGTTCTGACCATAAGACGATAAGGGATAAGACCCAAGTGCCTATTGCCATGTAAAAAAGTTGACCACCGTCGCCTTTAACCTCAATACCCAATTGGGTTAAATGAGAGAAAATTGCACCCGCCATTAAACCAACGGTTAAAAGTGCTCCTGCCCAGCTTGTTTTCTTGATTAAAATTAAAATACTGACGATGAGTTCCATCACCCCAATTCCGATTCTCCCGTAAGGCTCGAAGCCCAGGGTTGTAAAGATGTAAACACTGTCTTCATGTGCTCCAAATTTATAGTACAAGGTTTGTAAAAGAATAACTGCTACGATGAGGCGTAAAACGAATAGAAGATTCTTGTTCATAAAAGTGTAGATTAAAGTTCAGTTCAATGTACAAAAATATTAAGATTCCCTTTTTTGGAACATGGCATAGATAAACGCTTGGGTGGTATCAAAGGGGGTAGTATGTGCCTCTTTTTGCTGCAGAAGCAGTTTAAAATCACTAGAGAAAATGGCTGTAAGACCATACGCATCATATTGCATAATGGGTAAGCCGCTGCATTTTAAAGGCCCTTCTTTTGAGAAAGTGCTCATCAGCAAATATTGATTTACTGCAGAAGACACCAGTCGAGTATAGCTCTCAATATCTCTTTTTTGGGTTAAAAAATGAAATACGGCACGGTCGTGCCAAAGCGCATAAGTGCGCTCTGCTTGAAAAGTGGTGATATCTGCTTCAATCCACTTTACGTTAGCGGCATTTTTTCCTAAACGGGCTTGAGACTTTTGCAGCGCAGCTTTTGAAATATCTAAAACACTAAGATCGGTATAGCCTAATGCAAATAAATAATCCACTAGATGGCTTTCTCCACCTCCTATATCAATGATAGGTGCATCTTTAGGCAAAGCCAAAGATTCAATCCAGGAAAGGCTTAAAATGGGCTTGTCTTGGGTCCAACTCACTTCTTTTGGGTTTTTGTGGGTATAGATGTTTTCCCAATGCGATTTTCTTTGGTCCATTTATTTTAAATAAGTAAGTAAAACTTTTTCCATTACCTCATATCCAGCTTTGTTAGGATGAACCGTATCATAGCCTAAGTAGTCTTTTAAACCTTTTTCGGTATTCGCCATGTGAATGTAATAATCGACATAAACTAAGTTCATTTTCTGGGCATAGGCGTTAATCTTTTGATTGAGTTCTATGACCATTTGCGTGGGAATAATCTCTGGTCGCCACGGAAAAGAATTTACTGGTAGCACCGAGCATAAAATCATTTCTACATCATTTGCGCTGGCGAGTTCTGCCATAGAGATGATATTATCCATTATGGCATTCAAGTTAATGGGGCCTGTGTTTTGAGCGATATCATTGATCCCAGCAAGTAAGATTACTTTCTTTGGCCGAAGGCCCAGAACATCCTGGCGAAACCGTAATAATAACTGTGGTGTTGTTTGTCCGCCGATCCCTCTTCCAATAAAATTGTGCTCCTTAAAAAAAGTTGGGCTGAATTGCGGCCAACCCTCTGTGATACTATTGCCAAAGAAGACCGCTTCAATCGTTTGTTCACTTGTTAAAAGGGTTTTATTCTCCAGACTATAGCGAGTTAAGTTCGCCCAATCTTGTGCTTGGATTTGATTTAATGCCACACAGAATAAGAGTATGTTAAAGAGTTTCATGGCTGCAAGCTAAGCAATTATTTGAGAAACTTGTGTTGGTAACGTTCATCGGGTAGGGGGCAGTGTTCGTGTTTTCCAAACCAGCGGTAGCGATTTTTTGCTACAATGCGATAAATACCGTTTGTCAGTGTTTTGGGTAAAAAGGAAAAAGGCAAGAGTAAACGCCATGCGCCACCTAATTGCTTTAAGATCATAAAAACGCCTTCTGCTTCTAGGGCAAAACTGTATTGCTGATCCCAAACCACAATACTATCGATTAGGTTTAGATCGAGTTCGCGATCTTTGGCGAAGCCTAAAAATAAAGCGTTATCTAAGGAACTAAAACGCAATTGATCCTTTTTATCCCAACGACATAATTTTTGCACCCAATAGTTACAAAGGACACAAGGTTCGTCATAAAAAATGATCAAGGGTTTCATTTTGCCTTTTTAGCTGCCTGTACCAAATCTAGGGCTTCTAAATTAACTTGGGTGGTAAAGACTCCATAATTCACAACGGCTTTGCGCTTTTCTATAGAATCGATGGTTCCCACAGACTTGCCGTCAAAAAGGCGGACTTGGTCCCCTACTTTAAAGTCAATTTTAGGCTTCACCGTTTCTGGTTTTGGCGCAGCCTTCTTTTTCTTTTTCTCTTTGCGAATGGTGACTATGGCCTTTTGGGTCTCTTCTTCAGCTTTCTTTTTTGCTTCGCGCTCTTTGCGTTTTTCTGCGGCAGATTTCTTTTTTCGTTTAGCGTTTTCGGTTTCTACTAGGCGCAGCATATCTGCGATTAGGGGACGTTTTTTGCCATTGTCAAAATAGCGATCTGCAATATCGTTAAGGCGATTCCCTAGGACAATCATGCGCTGGTTGTGGTCGTATAGCTCTTGGTAGCTATTGAGCTTCGCTTTGACTTTTAGGTTGAGTTCTTCGAGTTTTTCGCCTTCTTTTTCTGCCTTTGATTCTTTGGCTTTTAAAGAAGCCCCTGTATCCATCATTTGCTTGCGCTCCTTTTGAAGTTTAGCAATGGTGGCGTCAAAGCGCACTTTTCCGCGTTCAATTTTTTTCTTCGCCCGATTGACCAAGCTGTACGGAATCCCATTTTTTTGGGCCACCTCAAAAGTAAAAGAACTCCCAGCTTCACCCATGATTAATTTAAACACTGGCTCAAGGGTGCGATTGTCAAACTGCATGTTCGCATTGGTCATATGCGGTAATTCGCTGGCCAACACCTTTAAATTGGAATAGTGGGTGGTGATAATCCCATAAGCTTCTCGATTGTAGAATTCTTCTAAAAAGGCTTCGGCGAGTGCGCCGCCTAATTCTGGATCAGATCCAGTGCCAAATTCGTCAATCAAAAACAAGGTTCTTGCATTGCACTTGCGCAAGAAATACTTCATGTTTTTTAAGCGATAGGAGTAGGTGCTCAAATGATTTTCGATGGATTGATTATCCCCTATATCGGTGATAATCTGCCCAAAGAAACACACCCTTGATTTTTCGTGCACTGGGATCAACATCCCGCTTTGCAGCATTAACTGCAGTAAGCCTACTGTTTTTAAGGTGATACTTTTTCCCCCGGCATTAGGCCCAGAAATGACAATAATGCGATGATCTGCATACAAATGAATGTCTTGTGGGTAGGTGGGTTTATTCGCTTCTTTATGATTGAGATAGAGCAGGGGATGATAGGCATCGATCAATTCCATTTCTCTGTTTTGCGAAATGATGGGCTTAATCCCGTTGATGGACTTCGCATACATTGCCTTTGCATAAATTACATCGATCTGCGTGAGATAGTCTTGGTATTGCTGTAAGAGTGGGCGAAAAGGTTGAAAGTAAGCCGTTAATTCGCGGAGGATCTTTTGGATTTCCTCGCTTTCTTCAAAAGTTAAGTTGTTGAGCTCCCTAGAGTATTGTAAGGTAGTTTCTGGTTCGATATAAACGATGCTACCCGTTTTTGAACTACCCATAATCGCACCCTTTACCTTGCGTCTATGCATGGCTTTGACTGCAAGAACACGCTTATTATCGACTACCGTTTCCCGGATATCATCTAGATAGTCAGCGCTGGTATAGGTGCTTAAAGCTCGTTGAAAGCTTTGCCCGATCTTCCCGCGAACACTGTTGATTTGCTTGCGAATCCGATAAAGCTCTTCTGAAGCGTTGTTGCGTATTTCCCCAAAACGGTCGATTACTGCATCGATCTTTTCTTTGGGTTCTTTGGTTAGCTCAATTTCTTCGCCTAAAGACTTTAGACTAGGGTAGTACTCCTTAAACTTTTTAAAGAATTTTAAGAGAATATTTGACGTCTCATTTGCCGTAGCTATTCTTCTAAAGCCTTCAATTTCTAAGACGCTGTTGTCGATTTTCAGCATACTGATTTCTGCACTCAAATCGTCAAAACCGTGATTGGGGATACGGTTGTCATTGTCAAAAGAAGCGACGTATTCTGAAACCAGCTGTAGGTTTTTAACAATTTGCTCTTCGTCGTCAAGGGGTTTTATTTGTCCAATGGCTTCCTTCCCTAAGCCCGTAATACAATGGGTGCTTAGCTGAGATAAAACCGTATCGAACTCTAAGTCTAGTAAAGACTTTTCTGGGATTTTCAAGGTTTATTTTTCTTACATTAGCAGCACAAAAATACACAATTCATGCGTGTCAAAATGCATCCTAGTTGGGAAAAAGCGCTACAACCTGCTCTAGACAGTCCTTCCTTTAAGTCTTTGGCCGCTTTTGTTGAGACTGCATACAAGACAAATGATTGTTATCCACCAGAGGAAAACATATTTGAAGCCTTTAACCACTGCCCCTTAGATCAACTAAAAGTGGTGATCCTAGGCCAAGACCCCTATCACGGTCCAGGCCAAGCCCATGGCTTGAGTTTTTCTGTCCCAGTGGGGGTCAAACACCCGCCTTCTCTCATCAATATTTTTAAAGAAATTGAAAGTGATCTAGGGGTTTCTACTCCTCAAAGTGGGAACCTAACCCCCTGGGCAAAGCAAGGGGTGTTTTTACTTAATGCTACCTTGACCGTTCAAGCTCAGCAAGCAGGGAGTCATCAAAAGCAAGGCTGGGAAACTTTTACCGATGCGGTGATTCAAACCATCTCTACAGAAAAAAGCGCAGTGGTTTTTATGTTGTGGGGAGGCTTCGCCAAAAAGAAAGCTAAATTAATCAATGCTTCTAAACACTTGATTCTAAACAGCGGACACCCATCGCCTTTAAGTGCTAATAGAGGATATTGGTTTGGGAACAAACACTTTAGTCAGTGCAATACCTATTTAAAAAAGAGCGGAATGGAAGGGATTGATTGGAAGATTGACACTTCATGAGCATTGGATTTTTCTCTCATTAAAACCCCCTTCCTGCTTCAATTGGGGGAATCCATTATCTTTTGTAGATTTAGTAAAATTATTGAGAAATGAAAAACGCCTATTTATTAATGTTACTCGCTGTGATCACGGCTTGTAGCAACCCCAAAACTGCCGAAGACTTTGATGCTTACCTAGAACAAGCCTATCAAGAAACTTTAGCCCTTTATCGTTTGCCTTCTACATATTTAGGAGAAAGCCGATACAATGACACCTTACCCAATTATCTTTCTAAGGATTTTTCTGCCAAAGAAATCGCCCTAAACGAAAAATACAAGGCGGGTTTAGCGCAATTCCCAGACGAGATCTTAAGCGAAGATCAACGCTTGAGCAAGCAACTAATGTTGTGGGAAATTGACATCGCCTTAGACGAAAAGGAGTACTTAAAAGACCTTATGCCGTTAGACCAAATGTGGTCCTTTCATTTGAGCTTTGGTCAGTTGGCCAGCGGACAAGGAGCGCAGCCTTTTGTTACCCCACAGGACTACCGCAATTGGTTGGTGCGTGTTGAAGGCTATTTAGCCTGGATGCAATCTGCAGAAGACAATATGCGCGAAGGGATGGAGAAAGATTGGGTCTTGCCTACCACTTTAATCCAGAAAGTGATTCCGCAATTAGCGCAAATGGTGACCGATACCCCTGAGGAACATCTGTTTTACGCACCTATTAAAAATATCCCAGAAAGCTTTGGCGAAGCCGATAAAGAAAACTTTACCACTGCCTATACTACTATGATCCAAGATCAAGTTATACCGGCTTATCGTCGTTTACACGATTTTATGGCAGGGGAATATTTGGCCGCAGGTCGAAAAAGTAGTGGTTTTGACGCTCTAACTGGGGGTGCCGACTATTATCAGCATGCTATCAAGCGCTATACTACCACCAATATGACCCCAGAAGAGATTCACCAATTGGGTTTGAGCGAAGTCGCACGAATTCGCACCGAAATGGAGGCCATAAAGGCCGAAGTGGGCTTTGAAGGCGACCTTATGGCATTCTTTGATCATGTGCGCAGCGCAAAAGAGCTGATGCCTTTTGACGCGCCAGAACAGGTGATCGAAAACTTTAACGCCATTCATCAGCGGGTGATCCCAAAGGTGAACGAGTTGTTTTCCCTACAACCCAAAACTCCTTTTGAAGTAAGACGCACCGAAGCCTTTAGAGAAGCTTCTGCTAGTGCAGAGTACAATTCTGGGTCGCTAGACGGAACACGTCCCGGGATTTTCTATGTGCCCATTCGCGATGTAGCGACTTATAATGTGCACCAAGACGAAGACTTATTCTTACACGAAGCCATCCCCGGGCACCACTTCCAAATTTCTTTGCAACAAGAAAACACCGCACTGCTTTCTTTTAGAAAGAATTTGTGGTATAGCGCCTATGGCGAAGGCTGGGCCTTGTATACAGAATCGCTAGGGAAGGAGCTAGGCTTGTATGAAGACCCTTATCAGTACTTTGGGATGCTGGCGGCAGAAATGCACCGCGCTATTCGTTTAGTGGTTGATACAGGCATGCATGCCAAAGGGTGGTCCCGTGAACAAGCCATACAGTATTCCCTAGAAAACGAATCGGAATCTGAGGTAAAAATCACCTCTGAAATCGAGCGCTATATGGCCAATCCCGGGCAGGCCTTATCCTATAAGATTGGCCAATTAAAAATCCGAGAATTGCGCAGCAAAGCAGAAACAGCCTTAGGCGAAAACTTTGACATCCGGGAATTCCACCGGGTGGTTTTAGAGTCGGGTTGTATTCCGCTTGCACTGTTAGAAGAAAAAGTCAACCGCTGGATCGACAGCCTAATCTAATCCTATGGCCACAACAATTAATCCAGACGTACTGAGCTTTTTTAGCGAACTAGAGGACAACAACAACCGCGAGTGGTTCGAACCACAGAAGAAGCGCTTTAAGGCCTTAGAGACCGAAGTGAAAGCTTTTGCAACAGATTTAACCGCACAGATGAACGAACACGATAGCGTGGACAAATTCAAGTTGTTTCGCCTTTATCGCGATGTGCGCTTCTCCAAAGACAAGACGCCTTTTAAAACCCACTTTGGGATTTCGTTTCACCGAGAAAAACCGGCTTATCGCGGGGGCTATTATCTACATATTAAACCTGGAGATAATTTTGTCGCTACTGGCTTTTGGAATCCCTCTAAAGAGGATCTTTTCCGCATTCGCAAAGAGATGGAAATAGACGGAGACGAGTTTAGAGAGATCATGGGAAAACCCGCTTTTAAAAAAGTATGGGGCAAACTAGAAGGAGAGGAAGTGAAAACCGCTCCCAAAGGTTTTTCGAAAGAAGATCCCAACATTGACCTCATTCGCAAAAAGGCTTATTTGTTTACTAAAAAATACAGCGATCAAGAAGTGCTTTCACCCGATTTTATGTCGCAAGTCAACAAGGACTTTAAGGCAGTAAGACCTTATTTCGATTATATGAGCAGTGTCTTAACCACCGATCTAAACGGAGAATCCCTGCTCTAAGCTAGCTTACTTTCGCCACTGCTGCGGGCGGAGCGTCAAAGAGCTGGACTTGGTCTTTTAATCGCTCGATGACCATATTCATCATCCGTTTGTTTAAGGAGGAAGAGTTACAGCTGTATTGGCGGTATTCTGCTACCGTAAATTGACCGATGATCATCCCCTTGACAGAATTGCGGAACTTTTGGTCCTTGATCAAACTGCTTTCGATATAGGCCAGCTTTTTCTCTAAGCCTAAGTCGTAAAACACTCCTTTGCGCTTTTCAATGTATTGATGAAAGACTTCAATAAACAATGGGTTTTGCAGTTTTAGAATAGGGCGGAGGGTCTCGTTCTGAAAGCGCTCCTCTTGGCCCATAGTGGCGAACTGTTGGGTTTTCTTGATCTCTGGTCGAATGCGACGTAAATCATTGGGTCGATCGTTCATGGCTAGTGTTTTACTCTAAGTTAGGGGCTTTTATGCTTGAAACTACTTCAGGGTTGGAGAGATTGTTCACAGGGTTTTTAACAGGAGTATTCTATATGTGCTTGTAGTATCGCTCTAATATGAATTCCACTAGAAAGCTTGCTGTTTCATTTAACTCCTCTCTAATAAGAACGTTTGGTATTCTTAGTGTTATATAGCCATCAACAATTGAATAAAAGGTTCTTTTAATATCTGATAATGCCTGTTTGGGATTTTGATTATGTTGTATACCATCAACTTCAATATGTAGTTTTGGGCGTTCAAAAACAATGTCAACATGTTTGTGACCGTCAAACTTTTCTAAATCAGGCTCGAAACCTCTTAGCTTTAAGGCAAAATATAAATCAACTACTTCAGATGTAGTATATTCCATTTGCATTTTCAACCACTTTTGACAAGGCATACAAATATGATATCCAAAATTTTCTTTGGAGTACACATAAACATTTCCATCAATGGATTTACAACAGTTTAGACGCGAATTCTCCTTACAAAAAGAATTATATCATAAAGGCGATAGGGATGCCTGGGCCAACTTTTTACAGAAAATTAAAACATCTTTCTTTTACAGTAGATGAAATGTTAGCCATTGCAAAAATCCTTCATCCTGAAGAGGCGGCGCTATTAGAATTAAAAGCATCAATTGAACAAGGAAATGAAGATATAAGACTTGGTAATACAGTAAATCACGAGGATTTATTAGTATCACTTAAATCAATGCTCGAAAAGGAATAAACCACTTTGATTGTTCCAGAGCGTAAGAATATAAATTACTTGATTTTTCACAACATATACGATCGATGTTTTCTTGTGAACCACAAATACAGAAGCGTGGATTTTTTTAGACCATTTTCCTAGACCAGGATTTGTCTTTAGCAATTCTATTGAAGCTATTGTATAGCGTACCATTTAATCATTTCTTTCTCGCTAAAATGATCTCTTAAATAATTTAAAATCTCTTCAAACCGACGTATTGCTTCAGTAGACCAGATTACTTTCATGAACTTGAATTGGGTTTTATCAATATAAAAAAAATATTTCAGTTTTCTATAATTAACATTATGTAAAATTGATAATTCTATTTGCACTATTCCCACCCTTATTCCTTATAATTTTTATATTTGGGATACAATAAATAACATGAACAGATGAAAAAAGTATTTGCTGCCCTAGGTATTATCCTACTCCTCGTTATTGGTTACATGGTTTATGGAACCTTTATCAATCCAAAAAGTCCTAAAGGAGTCGCCACCTTTGAAAAAGACGATTTAAAAATCGAAGTAGTCTATCACCGTCCTTATAAGCGGGATCGTTTAATTTTTGGTTCCGTCGAAGATAAAGCCTTAGTCCCCTATGGACAATACTGGCGTTTAGGCGCCAATGCTGCGACCACTTTTGAAACGTCACAAGAAATAGCCTTTGCGGGCAGATCATTAGCGGCAGGTAAATACCGTCTCTATGCTGTTCCAGAAGCAGATCACTGGGTTGTTGCTTTAAATGAAGAAGCTGGTGCCTTTGGTTATAGTGAACCAGATTATGACAAAGACATTATGCGGGTCAACGTTACCGCAGCACAATTATTAACTCCAATAGACCCTTTTACCATTGATTTAGTTGAAGATGGAGAGAGTTTAACCCTAAGCATGCGTTGGGATACAACCTCTGTGGCAATTCCATTAAACTAAATGCACTTTTTTTCCTTGAAGAATTTCTTAAAAGCCTTCCTATTCATTAGTGTTATAGGGGGCTTTACCTATTATGTGGTTGGTAAAATACAATACCGCCAAAACATAATGAGTTTTGAAGAATACGACCCACCTTCTACCCTTGTCGTTCCAGAGAATCTTGTTACCAGGGCTAAATTTCCCTTTGTAGATATTCACAACCATCAATTTGATATGCCCATTAGGGATTTAAGTGATCTAACCGCTGAGATGGACAGCCTAAACATGGCTTTTATGGTAAATCTAAGCGGGTTTAGAGGAATGTATTTAGCAAAATGTTTGAAAAATGTAAAAGAGAATGCTCCTAACCGCTTTGGATTGTTTGTCAATCTCGACTGGGAAAAAATTGACGAAGCAAATTTTGCGGCTAACAATCTAGAAATCTTACGGCAGGCTAAACGAGACGGCGCCATTGGGCTGAAAGTATATAAAGGCTTAGGCTTAACCGACACCGATAAAGACGGCAAGCGAATTGCCGTTGACGATCCCCGTTTAGACCCCATTTGGGCAGAATGTGGCCGATTAGGCTTCCCGGTCTTGATTCATTCGGCAGAGCCTCCCTCCTTTTGGTTGCCAAAAGATAAAAACAACGAGCGTTGGTTAGAACTAAAGCAAAAGCCCAGTCGTTATCGCGACCCTGCAAAAGTGCCTTCTTTTGAATCCATTATTGCAGAGCAACACCATATTTTTGAAAAGCATCCGGGTACAACCTTTATCAATGCGCATTTAGGTTGGATGGGGAACGATTTAGACCGCCTTGGGGCGCATTTAGATCGCTACCCTAATGTGATGACAGAAATTGGCGCTGTCCTGGCAGAATTAGGCCGTCAACCCCGCAGTGCACGTCAATTCTTAATCGACTATCAAGATCGTGTCCTCTTTGGCAAAGACAGCTATAAGGTAAAAGAGTACTTCACCTATTTTAGGGTTTTAGAAACCGAAGATGAGTATTTTGATTACTACCGTAAACGCCATGCCTTCTGGAAGATGTATGGTTTAGGCTTGCCTGATGATGTCTTGCAAAAATTGTATTATAAAAATGCCTTGCGGATTCTTCCATCCATCGATGCTTCACTATTTCCAAAAGAGTAGATTAACTAATTTTAAGATTAACAAATTAAAAATATGTCCCTAAAAAATATTAGAAAAGAAGTAATGTTAACCTTAGAAAAAAACATTGATCAGTTCGTAGATAAATTCTTAATTCCCGCAGAAAAAATTTGGCAACCAACCGATTTTTTACCCAATTCTCAAAAAGACAGTTTTATTACTGAAGTAGAAGAAATTAGAGCACTTTCCAAAGATTTAGATGATGATTTTTGGGTCGTTTTGGTTGGCGATACGATTACTGAAGAAGCATTGCCTACCTATGAATCTTGGTTGTTGGATATCGATGGAATTCATAATAACCCTGATAATGGCTGGGCTAAATGGGTAAGGACTTGGACGGCAGAGGAAAACAGGCATGGAGACGTGTTAAATAAATATTTGTATTTATCTGGGCGAGTGAATATGCGTGAGGTAGAAATTTCAACCCAGCATTTAATTACAGATGGGTTTGACCTTGGAACATCCTCTGACCCCTATAAAAGTTTTGTCTACACCAGTTTTCAAGAATTGGCAACCTATATTTCGCACAACAATGTTGCTAAAATTGCACGGAAAAAAGGGCATAAAGCGTTGGCAAAAATGTCTAGAATTATTGCTGGAGATGAAATGCGCCATCATCAAGCCTATTCCAAATTTGTAAAAGAAATTTTTACGATAGACCCCTCCGAAATGATGTTGGCTTTCCAGCACATGATGCAACATAAAATCATCATGCCAGCCATGCATTTAAGAGAATCGTTTGGTGCAAAAGGCGGTTTGTTTGGCGATTTCTCTGCTGTAGCACAAAGAGTTGGAGTTTATACTGGGTTTGACTATGTCGATATTCTTAGGAAGTTAAATACTATCTGGGAAATTGACAAGATTACCAACCTCACGTCTGAAGCTGAAAAAGCGAGAGATTATTTAATGCACCTACCCGACAGAATGTACAGAATTACAGAACGAATTGTTATTCCAAATACAAAGTTCGAGTTCAAGTGGATGTTACCCGCTTAATGTCGAATTAACTTTAATGAATTTTTTAAAATATTTTTATGCACCTAGTCAACACCCCTACCTTTCCCGGAAAAGAAATCACGGAAGTGCACGGTATTGCTCGTGGCAGCACCGTTCGTGCGCGAAATTTTGGAAGTGACATCTTCGCCGGACTCAAAAACATTGTAGGCGGAGAAATCTCTGAATACACTAAATTGCAAGCTGATTCTAGAGAACAAGCACTAGAGCGCATGCAAAAAGATGCCCAGCGTATGGGAGCTAACGCCATTGTAAATGTTCGTATTACTACTTCGATGGTCATGCAAGGCTGTTCTGAGATTCTCGCTTATGGGACCGCAGTTACGATAAAATGACCGGTTTGATTATAGGTGGTATCACCCTTATTATTCTAATTTTCTTGATCGCTAAACGAATTAACGATAAGGGAAAGGAAACCTTTGAAAAAAGGGACAATTAGCTTCGCTCGCAATAAACAATACAATAACGAGGCGTAAAGTACCGTAACAATGGTCGTATCCCTATTTTATTAGGATCTGGAGAAGTCCACAATTTTTGCGCTTTAATGGTCCAGCCTGCCTTTTCGAGGAGAAACCGGAATTGCTTCACTTCAAATTCGTGATAGTGTTTGTCCCAATCGTCGGCTTCGTTCCAGTATGCATCTGCAAACCACAATTTTAATGGGACAGAAGCGATTAAACGTTTGCTTTTAATGTTTTTAAGAATGTTATAGGGCGCCAGCATATGCTCAAATATCTCAAAAGCAGTGACACAGTCTACGTCTTTTTTGGCGTAGCCTAAAAAATCATCATCCAAATTTTCTCCTTGGGTATTTTCAACTTGGTATCCCGCCGCTTTTAACTGGGGGGTAAAAGGATTTTCTATGCCTAAATCAAGAAGGCTACTGCCCTGCTCTAGGTGTTTTTCCATAAAGGCTAAGGTCTTGTCATAGCGCTTTTGATGGGGGGTAGATATGGCCACTATTCTTTGGTTTTTCCTATAAAGACATTCACTCCTTTTTGTATAGGGTTTCCTGTGGTTCTCCTAAAGCTTACCACTTGGCCGGTGTGATAAATGGCATCGGCAAGTGGACCGTTGAGCATGTTCCAAATGGGATAGCTATACTGTTCTGTCCCACGTTGAAAAATTACTTGCATCTGGGCGACTTCTTCTTCGGTTTTATCTAGAAACAGAGTATTTGCTTGTTCGAGATATTCTAGGGTTTTTTCGCGTAAAACAATATAATCCTTCGGAGGATTATTAACGGGGCGAATGGAAGGACTTGAGGTAGCGGAGTTTCTAACAATCTGCGCTAATCCATAAATATGTTCTAGGGTTTCAAAGGTGGAAGAAGCTTCTTTGCTGGGACGATAACTCAAATCTTCGGGACGTAAATCTTTTGATGCCCAAAAGTATCTATAGCCTAAGCCTTGCACCATGCGAGCGATAATATTACCTGAAATAGCGGTCTCTGGAGCCGCGGGAATTTCATTCATTGGTGGGTTGTTCTGGGCCATAATATAAGAGGTTGAAAGTAGGAAGAGTAAAATTAGGCTTCGCATTGTTTTAAATGGGTTTTGAATACACTAAATTACTATTTTAGCTTTTTATTTGCTACATATGTCAAAGAAATTAAGCAGCCTAGAAGATTTAGCTAAGATTCAATTTGAAAATCTAGCCCCTGATCCTGTGGGCTATATCGCGCCAGAAGATCAATTTGTTCCGCAACATTTAGAAGCACATTTTAGCAATAAGGGGCGTGCCGGGAAAACCGTTACCCTAATCAAAGGTTTTGAAGGAGAAGCAGAGGATTTAAAGGCCTTAGCCAAAATCCTTAAAAACGCTGTAGGTGTTGGAGGGACCATCAAAAACAGAGAAATCATTATCCAAGGTAATTATCGCGATAAGTTAATGACCCTCTTGCAAGAGATGGGGCATCATGTAAAGCGTGTAGGCGGATAATTATTTCTTTCTCGCCGCTAAAGTAGCTTCAATATCCTTTAAGCTATAGCCTTTTGCCTGTAATAAAATAAGGTAGTGAAAGAGTAAGTCTGCACTTTCGCTTAAGAAAAGTTCCTCATTGTCATCTTTGGCTTCGATAACAGTTTCTACAGCCTCCTCGCCTACTTTTTGGGCGATTTTATTAATGCCTTCTCGAAAGAGAGAAGCAACATAGCTCTTATCATCATCGGCGGCTTTGCGCTGGGCGATAGTGTTTTCCAATTCAGAGAAAAAGCCAAATTGACTTTGTCTCTCTTCTCCCCAGCAGGTATCGGTTCCTTTGTGACAAGTAGGCCCCTTGGGGGTTGCTTGAATTAAGAGGGAGTCTTGATCGCAATCAGCCTTGATATCGACCAGTTGCAGAATGTTTCCACTTTCCTCCCCTTTGGTCCATAAACGTTGCTTAGAACGGCTGTAAAAGGTTACTTGACCCGTTTTTTGGGTCTTTTCGAGGGCCGCTGCATTCATATAGCCCAACATCAAAACTGTTTTGGTTTGTGCGTCTTGTATGATTGCGGGTAAAAGTCCGTCGGGGGATTTAGAAAAGTTGAGTTCCATAGGCTTATAATCTTACAGCAATGTGCTGTTGTTTGAGTTGTTGTTTTAAATCGGGAACACTAATTTCCCCAAAGTGAAAGACACTGGCAGCTAAAGCTGCATCTGCTTTTCCAGCCGTAAAGGTATCGATAAAATGCGAAGTATTTCCAGCACCACCAGAGGCAATGATGGGGATGTTTACTTCAGTCGAGAGTCTGGCGAGGGCTTCATTGGCGAAGCCATTCTTAGTCCCATCGTGATCCATAGAGGTAAAGAGGATTTCTCCGGCACCGCGTTCTTCCACTTCTTTGGCCCAGTCAAATAGATCGATTTCTGTAGGGACCTTCCCTCCTACTAAATGCACTTTCCATTGCCCGTTAATCTGCTTGGCATCAATGGCTACCACTAGGCATTGACTCCCAAAATGGGTGGCGACCTCGCTTATCAATTCTGGGCGTTTGACTGCAGCAGAATTAATGGAAACTTTGTCTGCACCATTCTTTAATAAGATTGAAACATCTTCTACTGAACGAATTCCACCCCCTACCGTAAAAGGAATATCGATGGTTGCTGCAACCTTTAAGACGAGTTCTGCTAAGGTTTTGCGCTGCTGCTCTGTGGCAGAGATATCGAGAAAGACTAGCTCGTCTGCATTTTCACGGGCGTATTGTGCGGCTAGTTCTACCGGGTCTCCCGCATCGCGTAAGTTGACAAAGTTCACCCCCTTCACAGTGCGACCGTCTTTGACATCTAAACAAGGGATAATGCGTTTGGTTAACATATTAATTGTTTGAAAGTATGAATTGTTCCAACTCTTTAAGCGAGATACGGTTTTCATATATCGCCTTCCCGATGATGGTGCCTTCACAGCCCATTTCGGCTAAGCGAGGGAGCTCATCAAATTGCGAAATCCCACCTGAAGCGATGAGCTTTACTTGGGTTTCTGACAAAATCTTTTGGTATAAATCAAAAGAAGGCCCTTGTAACATACCGTCTTTACTAATATCTGTACAAATGGTGTATTGAATGCCTTTGGCTTGATAATGGGCAAGAAAATCAAAAAGCGATTGATCAGAGGTTTCTAACCACCCGTCTGTTGCGATATATTCTCCTTTTACATCTGCCCCTAGAATGATTTTTTCTGCACCGTAAGTGCTAATCCATCGGCCAAAAACTTCTGGTTGCTTGACAGCAATACTCCCGCCAGTAACTTGCTGTGCACCGCTTTCAAAGGCGATTTTCAGATCTTCATCAGTTTTTAAACCTCCCCCAAAGTCAATTTTTAAATTGGTTTTAGTGGCGATGGTTTCTAGTACTTTATGGTTGACGATATGCTTTGATTTTGCACCATCTAGATCCACGAGGTGCAAGTGCTCGATCCCGTGAGCTTCATAAGCTTTGGCAACTTCTAAAGGGTGCTGGTTATAGGTTTTCTGGGTGCTGTAATCGCCCTTGGACAAACGCACGCATTTTCCGTCAATAACATCTATGGCGGGGATAATTCTCATAAGGCTAAAAAGTTTTGTAGGAGTTGACTTCCCGCTTTACTACTCTTTTCTGGGTGAAACTGTACCCCATAGAAATTGTTTTTTTGCACGGCAACGCTGTAGGCGCCATCATAGTCACTTTGCGCAATGGTTGTATCGAGTAAAGGCACATAAAAAGAGTGCACTAAATACATGAAGTCACCTTCTTTAATATCTTTAAAAAGAGGACTTTGCAAATTGTTTATTGTGTTCCATCCCATTTGAGGAACTTTAACTTGATTAGAGAAACGGATCACCTTTCCTGGTATAATACCAAGGCCGTTTACGCCTCCTTCTTCTGTGGCTTCACATAGCAACTGCATCCCAAGGCAAATCCCTAAAACAGGTTGCTTTAAGGTTGGGATTAGTTTGTCTAATCCATTTTTCTTAAGCTTTTCCATTGCACTGGCTGCAGCGCCTTGCCCGGGAAAAATCACCTTGTCTGAAGCCTTAATAGTTTCAGGATCAGCCGTTAGCGTACTTTCGACACCTAATCTCTCTAAGGCAAATTGTAAAGAGCGGACATTCCCTGCGTCATAATCTATAATTGCGACCATCTATAAGCTACCTTTAGTGGAGGGAAGAATCATTTTATCGGGATCGCGCTTGACGGCAACTTTAATCGCTTTGGCGAATGCCTTAAAAATCGCTTCGATCTTGTGGTGTTCGTTGGTTCCTTCTGCTTTGATGTTAAGATTCGCTTTGGCACCGTCTGTAAAAGACTTAAAGAAGTGCATAAACATTTCAGTAGGCATCTGGCCAATCATCTCGCGCTTAAATTCGGTTTCCCAAACCAGCCAATTTCTTCCGCCAAAGTCAATGGATACTTGCGCTAAGCAGTCATCCATCGGTAAACAGAATCCATAGCGTTCAATTCCCAGTTTATTGCCTAAGGCAGTCGCAAAGGCTTCGCCTAAGACAATAGCGGTATCTTCAATGGTATGGTGCTCGTCCACTTCTAAGTCTCCTTTTACCACTAGGTCGAGATCCATGTTTCCGTGACGGGCAATTTGGTCTAACATATGGTCAAAGAAGGCGATACCTGTATCGATGGTACTTTTCCCGCTGCCATCTAAGTTTAGACTAAGGGTGATATCTGTCTCGTGAGTGGTGCGCTTTTGGGCAACAATACGTTGATCGAGCTTTAGAAAGTTATAGATTTCTTTCCAAGTGGTTGTTTTAAGAGCAATAGCCGTAGCTAAATCTTTTGACGCCTCTTCTGCTGCTAAAGCTTCATTATTCGCGATAAAAAGGCCTTTAGCGCCTAGGTTCTTGGCCAATTCCATATCGGTTAGACGATCGCCAATGACATAAGAATTAGCTAAGTCATACTTATTAGCATCCATATACTGTGTCAATAAACCAGTACGCGGCTTGCGTGTGGGCGCGTTATCGGCTGGAAAGCTTCTATCAATCAAGATGTCATTAAAAATAACTCCCTCATTTTCAAAGCTCTTTAAGACAAAATTGTGGGTGGGCCAAAAGCTATCTTCAGGAAAACTATTTGTTCCTAGACCATCTTGATTAGTTACCATAACCAATTCATAGTCCATTTCGCGAGCAATCTTACCTAAGTAAGTAAATACCTCTGGATAAAAAACAAGTTTCTCTAAAGCGTCCAATTGATAATCGGCGGGTTCTAAAGCTAAGGTGCCATCTCGGTCAATAAATAGTACTTTTTTCATTCGCTTTCCATGGTGCGCAGGGCACTAATTAATGCATTATTTTCTTGTGGCGTTCCTACCGTAATTCGCAGGGTATTCGCACAGTTTAAGTTTTTAGAGGGATTACGCACTACAATTCCACGTTCGATTAATTGCTTGTATCGCTTGCTACTATTATCGACTTTAGCTAAAAAGAAGTTAGCGTTTGAAGGATAGATGTTTTTGACAAAAGAAATACTGATAATCTCTTGGACGAGGCGTTCTTTTTCAAGGCGAATTTGATGCACTTGTTTATGAACATGCCCTTGTTCGTCTAAACGTTTGATTACCAACTCTTGGGTTAAGACATTAATGTTATAAGGGGCTTTCACCTTATTCATTAAGTCGATGATGATCGGATCCCCAAAGCACATCCCAAGTCTTACTCCGGCTAAGCCTTGTGCTTTAGAAAAGGTTTGTACCACGACTAAATTATCATAATCTGACAATTGAGGCAAGATGGATTGATCTTCGGCAAATTCTACATAGGCCTCATCCACCACCACTAAGCCATTAAACTTTTCTAAAAGCTGTTGAATATCTTCTACGGCAAAACAATTCCCGGTGGGGTTATTTGGACTGGGGATAAAGATCATTTTAGTACGCTTGTTTTGCGCTGCTAAAATGGCAGGCACATCTAACTGAAATTCTTTTGTTAGTGGGACTTCAATAGTTTTGACTCCGTTAATGTCTGCGCAAACTTGGTACATCCCAAAGGTGGGCGGCAATATAATCGCCTCATCTTTTCCTGGAGTAGCAAAAGCAATCATCAATTGATTTAGCACTTCATCACTACCGTTACCTAAATAGATTTGCTCTTTATTGACACCTTTTGCTTCTGCTAAACGTTGCTTTAACTTCTTCTGCATGGGATCGGGATAGCGATTCACCCCATTGTCAAAGGGGTTTTCATTTGCATCGAGCAAAATCATTTTACGACCGTCATCGACAAACTCTTCTCGGGCAGATTGATATGGTTTAAGGGCGACTATTTCTGGTCTTGCCCATTGCAAAAGGCGATTATTTGGTTTCATTTTTGAGGTCATTTAGTCGTAAAGTTACGGCATTTTTATGGGCTTGTAAGCCTTCGGCCTGTGCCATTACTTCAATTGCTGGTCCAATGCTTTTTAGGCCTTCGGCTGAAATCTTCTGGAAAGTCATCTGCTTGAGAAAGCTATCTAGGTTTACCCCGCTATACTGTTTGGCGTAGCCATTTGTGGGTAAGGTATGGTTTGTGCCAGAAGCGTAATCTCCCGCACTTTCTGGAGTGTAATTTCCTACAAAAACAGAACCGGCATTTTGAATGGCATTGACATATAGGTCTTCCTTTTCCATGCAAATGATATAGTGCTCTGGCCCGTATTGATTGATGAAATCTATGGCAAGTGCATCAGATTCAAAGGCGATCATTTTAGAGTTTACAATGGCCTTTTCGGCGATTTCTTTTCTAGGCAAAACGGCCAATTGTGCTTTTATTTCTGCCTGTACATCAGCTAGAATCCTTGCATCTGTTGTGACAAGGATCACTTGGCTGTCTAGCCCGTGTTCTGCCTGTGACAACAAATCTGCAGCGACATAAGCGGGAGCTGCACTAGCATCTGCAACGACCAGTAATTCACTGGGACCTGCCGGCATATCTATAGCCATATTATAGCGAGTAGCCCATTGTTTTGCCACTGTGACATACTGATTTCCAGGGCCAAAAAGCTTGTAAACAGATGGAATAGTTGCTGTCCCAAAAGTCATGGCGGCAATGGCTTGAATTCCTCCTACTTTAAAGATTTTTGTCACCCCACAAAGTTGGGCGGTATAGAGTACCACATCTGGAAGATTTCCTTCTTTGTTAGGTGGAGAACACAAGACGATCTCTTCGCAACCAGCAATTTGTGCCGGGATCGCTAACATCAAGATGGTAGAAAATAATGGAGCCGATCCACCAGGGATATATAAGCCAACTTTTTGAATAGGACGCTTTTCTTGCCAACAGTTTACACCTTTTTGTGTTTCTACAGCGACGATTTGAGTTTGTTGTGCCTTGTGAAAAGCTTCAATATTTGCTTTCGCCAGTTGAATACTTTGCTTTAACTCATCGCTCACATTTGCAATAGCCGCAGTTATTTCATCTTGACTAACAGCAATGTTTTCTAGAGCGGTTTTATCAAATTGTTGGGTATAAGCAGCAACGGCATTATCTCCTTCTTTTTGTACACGTGTAAAAACCTCAGATACCAAAGGCTCTAACGCTTCATAAGATGCCGTAGGACGAGCCAATAAAGCCTTCCACTCTTCTTTTTTTGGATAAATAAACTCTTCCATTAGCGCACCATTTTTTCGATTGGACACACTAAAATATCTTCTGCTCCTGCAGCTTTTAATTGGTCGATTACTTCCCAGAAGTCTCCTGCGTTAATCACAGAATGGATGGAGCTCCAGCCTTTCTCTGCAAGAGGTAAAACCGTGGGGCTCTTTAAGACTGGGAGAATACCTGCGATTTCTTCTATGCGATCGTTAGGGGCATTAAGCAAGATATACTTTGATTTTTTCGCTCTTAATACCGCCTGTATTCGAAAACGAATGGTATCTATCAAGCGCTCTTTTTCTTCCGAAAGTTTCACTCCTTGTACTAAAACTGCTTGTGAATCTAAGATTTTAATTACCTCGGTAAGGTTATTTTTAAACAAAGTGCTTCCACTGGAAACAATATCACAAATGGCGTCTGCCAAACCGATGTTAGGAGCGATTTCTACAGAACCATTGATAATGTGTAAATCTGCTTCTATCTGGTTCTCTTTTAAAAATTGTTTTACTGTATTGGGGTAAGAAGTCGCGATTTTCTTTCCGGCTAAATCATTGACGCCGTTGTAAGCACTTCCTTTAGGTAAGGCAATAGAGACGCGGCATTTTGAAAAGCCTAACTCTTCAATCACTTCTAAATCTGTTCCTTTTTCTACTAAAGTATTGCTCCCTAAGATGGCCAGGTCCACTACTCCATCTCTTAAGTATTGCGGAATATCTCCATTGCGCAAGAAGAATACTTCTACCGGAAAGTTTCTAGCTGCAGCCTTTAGTTGATCCTTTCCATTGTCAATGGCGATGCCACAACTCTTTAATAGAGCAAGAGATTCTGTGTTTAAACGGCCAGATTTTTGAATAGCAATTCTAATCATATTTCTTTTTTTTGTTCAACCTCAATGGGTTTAAATAAAAAAACCCGCTTGAAGATCAAACGGGTTAGTTATAGGGTCTACAGATCCATTAACGCTCGTTTGAACGATATTGTGTATGATGGATATGTAAATGGTTTTTTTTCATTGATGGTGCAAATATACGTATTATTTACAATTTCAAAAGAATTATTGATTCCCTAAGATAATCGGAAGACCGTCTTTTCCACTTCCAATCACAATCACCTTTGAATTTTGAGATTCTGATAATTTGATGGTCGCTTCGATCCCTTTTTCTTGAAGAATTTTATCAGTCAAAGATGCACTTAAAATACGGTTAGCGGTTGCTTTACCTTCTGCATCAATACGCTGACGTTCTGCTTCTTGCCTTGCCTTTTCAATACGGAATTCGTATTCTAAGGCTTCTTGTTCTTGATTTAATTTACGTTCAATGGCTTGACGAATCGCGATAGGCAAGGTTACATCTCTCACTAAAACTGCATTGAGTTGAACATATTGATTTTCAACCACCTTTTTAGTTTCTTCGTAAATCTCATTTTGAATGGCATCACGCTTTGTAGAGTACAATTGCTCTGGCGTATAACGACCTACGACAGAACGAGCTACTGCTCTAATCTGAGGAATAATGATGATATTCAGATAGTTTTCTCCTTTTGTTTTATGCAGTTTTCCTAAGTCTTCGATTTTAGGCTGATATAATACCGAAATATCTAAGCTGATCTCTAAACCATTAGAAGAAAGTACTTGCATTTTGCTTTCAAATACCTCTTGTTGCTTAACGTTGTAAATGTATACTTTATTCCATGGTGCAATGATATGGAATCCTTCCCCTAAAGGTGGTTCATCTATCACTACCCCTCCACCAAAGGTTTTAAACAACACTCCTGCTTCTCCATATCCAATATTGATAGAAGATTTCGAAATAAAAATAATCAAGATAAATCCTAGCGCTAGCGCTGGTAGGCCAATTTTTGGTAATCTGTTCATAATAATTCTATTTTAAGTTAGCATTCCGCCATCAACATTAAGGACTTGTCCTGTAATGTATTCTGACATATCTGATCCTAAGAAAACACAAGCATTTGCAATATCTTCTGGTGATCCGCCGCGTTTAAGCGGTATATTGTTGCGCCATCCTTGCACAACATCTTCGGGTAAACTTCCCGTCATTTCTGTTTCAATAAAACCCGGTGCGATCACATTAGAACGGATATTACGCGATCCTAATTCAAGGGCAATAGATTTTGAAAATCCAATGATTCCCGCTTTAGAAGCTGCATAATTTGCTTGTCCGGCATTTCCTTTTACTCCAACAACAGAACTCATATGGATGATAGAGCCCTTGCGTTGTTTTAAAAAGGTACGCTGCACTGCCTTGGTCATATTAAAGACAGACTTTAAGTTGACTTCGATGACTTTATCAAAGTCTTCTTCTCCCATTCGCATGAGTAAGTTGTCTTTTGTAATCCCAGCATTATTGATTAAAATGTCAATCCCTTCAAAATCCTTTAAGACTTGTTCTACTAAAGCTTGCGCTTGATCAAAGTCAGCGGCATTGCTTTGATAACCTTTTGCATTAACACCAGCTGCTTTAAGTTCTGTTTCTAAGGCATTTGCTGCCTCTACAGAGCTGCTAAACGTGAAAGCGACATTACATCCCTGAGCAGCAAAGACTTTAGCGATTCCTCTTCCAATTCCACGGCTGGCACCAGTAATGATGGCTGTTTTATCTTTTAATAGATTCATATTGATTGAATTAAGCGAGTACTTCAGCTACTTTTTTACCTATGGCTGCAGGAGAATCCACTACGTGAATTCCACATTCTGCCATAATGCGCTTTTTTGCTTGAGCAGTATCATCTGATCCCCCTACGATTGCTCCGGCATGTCCCATTGTACGCCCTGCTGGTGCAGTTTCTCCAGCAATAAATCCTACTACAGGCTTTTTATTTCCAGTCGCTTGGATATATTTTGCAGCATCGGCTTCTAGTTGACCACCAATTTCACCAATCATGACGATGCATTCTGTTTCTTTATCATTCATGAATAATTCTACCGCATCTTTAGTCGTTGTTCCAATGATTGGATCTCCCCCAATACCGATAGCAGTTGTAATCCCGTATCCTTCACGTACTACTTGGTCAGCAGCCTCATAAGTTAAAGTCCCTGATTTAGAGATAATTCCAACATTACCCTTTTTGAAAACAAAGCCTGGCATAATTCCCACTTTTGCTTCTCCTGGAGTAATTACTCCTGGGCAGTTAGGACCAATCATTGTACAATCTCTTTCTTTGATATAGTCTGCTGCCTTGACCATATCAGCTACAGGAATTCCTTCTGTAATAGTAATAATCACCTTGATTCCAGCATCAGCAGCTTCCATTATAGCATCTGCGGCAAAGGCTGGTGGTACAAAAATAATTGAGGTGTCTGCTCCTACTTTATTTACTGCTTCTGCTACTGTATTAAATACAGGCTTGTCTAAATGAGTTTGACCACCTTTACCTGGAGTTACACCACCTACTACATTTGTTCCATACTCAATCATTTGAGTGGCATGGAATGTTCCTTCACTTCCGGTAAATCCTTGTACAATAATTTTTGAGTCCTTGTTAACTAATACGCTCATTATTTAATCCTTTATTGGTTTATTAATGTTTATTCTTTAATTCTTTCTATGTAGCTTCCTTTTTCGGCATCAACTTTAATCTTGTCTCCTTCATTAATAAAAAGAGGAACATTGATTCTTGCACCTGTCTCTACTGTTGCAGGTTTTGTTGCGTTTGTTGCTGTATTTCCTTTTACACCCGGTTCTGTATGTGTTACTTCTAAAATAACACTAACTGGCATATCAACAGATAGAGGCATACCGTCTTCAGTATTGATAGATATGGTGACTACTTCCCCTTCTTTCATTAAATCTGGTCGATCAAGAATGTTTTTTTCGATACTGATTTGGTTGTAATCCTCATTATTCATGAAGTGAAAGGTATCCCCTTCATTGTATAAGAACTGGAATTTGTTAGTTTCAACGCGAATATCTTCAATTTTATGACCCGCTGAAAAAGTGTTGTCGATCACTTTCCCGTTTGAAACGCTTTTGAGTTTTGTTCGAACAAATGCTGGTCCTTTTCCGGGTTTAACATGAAGAAACTCTATAATTTTATAAATATCATTGTTGTATTTAATACAAAGTCCTTTTCTAATATCTGATGTACTTGCCATAGTTGGGTGTTAGTTTTTCCTAAAGTAGCCTTTCATGATTCCTCGATGTGAGTTCTTGATGAAGTCAAGAATTTCGTCCCTTTCTGGACTCACTTGCATTTCTGCTTCGAGTATATCTGCTGCTTGTGTATTGTTGTAATTTTTTTGATATAATATTCTAAAGATCGATTGGATCTCTCTAATTTTTTCAGTGCTAAAGCCTCTTCTTCTCAATCCAACAGAATTAACTCCCACATAAGATAAAGGTTCACGTGCGGCTTTAACATAAGGAGGTACGTCTTTTCTAACTAAAGATCCCCCTGTGATAAAGGCATAATCTCCGATGGTGCAAAATTGGTGAATCGCTGTCATACCAGCAAGAATAACATAATTTCCTACACTCACATGACCCGCAAGGGTACTGTTATTAGAAAATATACAATGATCCCCTACCACACAATCATGGGCAACGTGACAATAAGCCATTATTAAGCAATCGTTTCCAATCACTGTTTTTTGGCGATCAACCGTACCGCGGTTAATGGTAACACATTCTCTAATGGTGGTATTATCTCCAATAATGGTTTGGGTTTCTTCACCATTATATTTAAGATCTTGAGGTGGTGCAGAGATAACTGCACCAGGAAAAATGGTACAGTTTTTTCCTATACGCGCGCCTTCCATAATGGTAACATTCGATCCAATCCAAGTACCTTCTCCGATTACTACATCATTATTAATCGTCGTAAAAGGGTCGATGACCACATTTTTAGCGATTTTAGCACCGGGGTGCACATAAGCTAGGGGTTGATTCATGCTTTTTCTTTTCGGATTATTTGAGCCATTAATTCACCTTCGGTGGCTAATCTTCCATTTGCAAAGGTATATCCTTTCATATGACAAATCCCTCTTCTTATTGGGGTAATCAATTCTAATTTAAAAACTAGTTGATCCCCAGGGTGAACAGGATGTTTAAATTTTACATTGTCAATTTTCATAAAGAAAGTCAAGTAATTTTCTGGATCTGGGACTGTATTTAATACCAGTACTCCTCCTACCTGTGCCATTGCCTCAACTTGTAGTACCCCAGGCATTACTGGAGCCCCTGGGAAATGCCCTGCGAAAAAAGGCTCGTTCATGGTCACCCCTTTAGATCCGATCACATGAGATTCTGATAGTTCATGAATTTTATCCACCAATAAGAATGGAGGGCGATGCGGAAGCATCTTCATGATTTGTGTAACGTTCATCAAAGGTGAAATCGTCATATCAACCGTAGGCACGTTCAAGCGTTTTTCTTGCTTTATGATTTTGGATAGCTTTTTAGCAAATTCTGCGTTGATACGATGTCCGGGCTTGTGAGCGATTACTTTTCCGCGAATGCGTTGACCGATTAAGGCCAAATCCCCAATAACATCTAATAATTTATGCCTTGCAGCCTCATTGGGGTGGTGTAAAGAAAGATTGTCTAAAACTCCGTTAGGACGAACGGTAATTTCCTTTTTATTAAATGCTTTTTTAAGCCTTTCCATGGTTTCTTCAGACAAAGGTTTGTCGACATAAACAATGGCGTTGTTAAGGTCTCCCCCTTGAATTAAACCGTTTTCTAAGAGCATTTCTAACTCGTGCAAGAAACTAAAGGTTCTAGAAGAGGCTATTTCTTTTTCATAATCCTCCAACCGATCTAAGTTGGCATTTTGTGTACCTAAGACTTTAGTCCCAAAATCTACCATGGTAGTGATTTGATAAGCATCAGATGGAATGATCGTCATTTCACTACCCGTCACTTCATCTTTGAAGTTAATGACTTCTTTAACGATATATTCTTCCCTTTCTTTTTCAAGTGTCGTGACCCCTGCTTCTTTTAAAGCATTGACAAAATGAATAGAAGAACCGTCCATAATAGGCGGCTCAGGAGCATCTAAATAAATGGTACAATTATCAATTTGAAGACCAACTAAGGCAGATAATACGTGCTCTGAAGTATTAATCTTCACCCCGTTCTTATCTAAATTTGTCCCTCTTTGTGTATCTGTAACCCATTGAACATCGGCTTCTACCTCAGGAGACCCCTCTAAGTCATTGCGGATAAACTTATAGCCACTATCTGCTTCTGAAGGAGCAAATTTAAGCGTGACATTCTTTCCTGTATGAAGACCTACACCCGTTAGTGTTACTTCTTTTTTTATGGTTGTCTGAAAACTATTCATGAGGTTGTTTTTCTAGGGCTTCTAATCTTTTTACGATTGAAGGGAATCGTTTAAAAAATATGTATGATTTGATATAATCTTTATAACTCATTGCTGGGGTACCATAAAGGGCTTGGTCACTTTTAATATTGCTTGTAACACCAGATTGGCCCTGTATTCTAACATTATCTCCCACTTTTAAGTGGCCTATAATGCCTACCTGTCCACCGATCACACAGTTGCTTCCTACTTTTGTAGATCCAGCAACGCCAGATTGTGCTGCAATGACTGTATTTGCGCCTATTTCCACATTATGCGCAATTTGTATTTGATTATCGAGTTTCACTCCTCGACAAATTCTTGTTTCACCTAAGGTCGCTCTATCGATGGTAGAATTCGCTCCTATATCGACATGGTCTTCTATCACCACCCTGCCAGTTTGCGGTATCTTCTTATAAGTTCCATCTTCTTTAGGGGCAAAACCAAATCCATCTGATCCTATAACACATCCTCCATGTATAACACAAAAATCTCCTAAGGTTGTGGAGGAGTGAATAGTAGAGTGTTGAAAAACAACTGTATCATTTCCTATCGTCACATCATCTTCTATAACGACATGAGTGTGAATGGATACATTTTTACCGATTGTTACATTTTTACCAATGACAACATAATGTCCTATATAAGCAGAGTCGTCAATCTCAGTTTCCTCTCCAATAATGGCTGTTTTTTCGATACCCGCTTTGGCCGCTTTTTGATTATTATAGAATTCTAACAAAGTTGAGAATGCTTGGTAAGCATCTGGCACTCTGATAAGTGTAGGAGCAATGTCTTCTTCTGCAACAAAATCATTGTTGACAATCACAAGAGAAGCATTTGTCTTATAAATATAGGGGGTGTATTTTGGATTGGCTAAAAAAGTTAAGGAACCCATGGTCCCCTCTTCGATTTTTGACAGTTGGGAGACCTCAATTGAAGCATCTCCATCAATAGTTCCATTTAGTATGGACGCGATTTGTGCAGCCGTAAATTTCATTAGTGCAAAAATATAAAAATTAGAAGACTATTCAGCCTTTGCATAGCATAGATAACTTTTTGATTCCAAAGAAGTAAATGCACCGCCTTTAAACAAGCCTGAAAACACCTCTAAAGACTTGACTTGACCCGACTTTAAAAGAATTTTAATGGGCGGCTTTTCTAAAGAATAAGGTCTGGTGCTGATCGTTCCTGAAAATACAAAACGGTCTGCATAAGCTTTACTATACCCCTGTCGAATTAATTTGGCCTTTTTCTTTTCAATTTGTTTTTCTGTAAATGGCTGATCTTGAAACTTCACTTTCATCAATCTTCTATTGATAATACGCGACGCATAAGAAGAAAGAATTTGATCCGGATGATTTTGCCATTTCTTTAGGCAAGCCAAAATATCTATATCATCTAAGCGACTAAAACGCTCTAATAAGGCTTGATCAATCTGCGCTGTTTCTTGTTTTGAAAAGAAATACAACAAATCGTCTGGAATCTCTTTAAGCTTTCCTGCAACAACCATCGATCTAACATACTCCATTAAATTCGATAACAATAGCTCTGCTGCAACACCAGTTTTATGTAAATACACTTGCCAGTACATCAATCTTCTTGCGAGAATAAATTTCTCAACAGAAAACAAGCCCTTCTCTTCGATTACTAACTCATCATCAACAACATTAAACATTTCGACGATGCGCTGAGTATTAATATTCCCTTCTGTAGCGCCAGTATAAAAACTATCTCTTTTTAGGTAATCAAGGCGGTCAATATCTAATTGACTTGCGACTAATTGTCCCATGAACTTTCTAGGATACTTTCCGCTATAAATATCAATTGCTAAAGACAGTTGGCCACTAAATTGCTTATTGAGTAATTCCATATAGCCCAGTGACAAGGCTTCGTGATGCCTATCTAACAAAAGTGTTTCTTCAAGTGCATGGGAAAAAGGACCGTGACCAATGTCATGTAACAGAATGGCAATACTCAGTGCTTCTTTCTCCTTATCAGAAATTTCAATGCCTTTATTTCTGAGTACTACCAGAACTTTATTCATCAAATGCATGGCTCCTAAGGCATGCTCAAAACGGCTGTGCCTCGCACCTGGGTATACCAAATAGGAAAGGCCCATTTGAGAAATACGACGCAATCGTTGAAAAAAGGGATGCTCTAATAATTCGAAAATTATTCCAGATTCAATTGCAATAAATCCGTAAATTGGATCATTTAAGACTGGGAGCTTTTTGGCTTTCAAGTGTAGCTGTTTTTACAAATATACGAATATGCAAACAATCCAAATCTTATGGGTAGACGACGAAGTTGATTTACTCAAACCCCACTTTTTATTTTTACAGTCTAGAGGTTACCAAACTCACCCTTGTACTAATGGACAAGAAGCCTTATCCATGGTTAAGCAACAACACTTTGACGTGGTTTTGCTTGATGAAAACATGCCTGGTCTCAATGGGTTAGAAACTTTAACGCTTTTAAAGATTGAACACCCTAACCTACCGGTGATCATGGTTACTAAAAATGAAGAGGAGTACATCATGGAAGAAGCCATTGGCTCTAAAATCTCTGATTACCTAATCAAACCAGTAAACCCAAATCAAATTCTACTCTCTCTCAAAAAAACATTAGATCATCAAAGCTTAATTACTGAAAAAACCACTTTTAACTATCAAAAAGAGTTTCAGAAAATCAGCTTAGAATTGATGGATATCAACACCTTTGAAGAATGGACTACTTTTTATAAAAAGCTTGTTTTCTGGGAATTAGAGTTGCAAAATTTAGACGACTCTAGTATGTCAGAAATTTTTGAAAATCAATTAAAAGAGGCAAACGCGCTTTTTGGGAAATTCATTGAACAAAATTATTTAGACTGGATGGAGGATCAACAAACAGCTCCTCTTCTTTCTCACAAGGTTTTTAAAAACAAAGTTTTTCCGCGATTACAAAAAAACACTCCTACCTTATTATTAGTCATTGATAATTTGCGCTGGGACCAATGGAAAACCATAGAACCATTACTCAATAAATACTATCAAAAGGAAGAGGAGACTGTTCATTATAGCATTCTCCCTACAGCAACACAATATGCTCGCAATGCTTTTTTTGCTGGTTTAACACCAGCAGAAATAAAGAAACACTACCCACAGTATTGGAAAGATGACAATGAAGAAGGTGGGAAAAACCTTTATGAAGAAGCCTTGCTCCAACTTCAGCTGGAACGATTACATGCCGATTTTAAAGCCAATTATGTCAAGGTGACAAACCTTAAAGCTGCTAAATCCCTAAGTGACACCCTTAGAAAGAACAAGAATGAAGTACTTACAGCAGTGGTCTATAATTTTGTCGATATGATTTCACATGCTAAATCTGAAATGGAGATCATTAAAGAATTAGCCTCTGACAACAAGGGCTATCGCTCATTGACAGAAAGTTGGTTTAAAAATTCTCCTTTAATAGAAGCGCTACAAGTAGCCCAAAAAGAAAACTACAACATTATCTTAACCACAGATCATGGAACCATTAATGTAACCTCGCCACTTGAGGTAGTTGGAGATAAAGAAACAAGTATGAATTTGCGTTATAAAACGGGAAGAAATCTTAAGTATCCTAAGAAAAAAGTACTGGAGGTAAATAATCCTGAAGCTGCTCATCTTCCAAACTTAAGCATTAACAGCAAATTCATCTTTGCAAAAGAGGCAAATTACTTTGTCTATCCACAGAATTACCATCACTTTGCCAATTTATTTCAAAACACCTATCAACACGGGGGCATTTCTATGGAAGAAATGTTAATTCCTTTCGTATTTTTGAAGCCGAAAAAATAAGCATTGAAAAAAACGTATTCTCTTTCTGAAATTGATGAAGTTGCTAAAGAACTCCTCCCGCAAATAAATAGCAATATTGTATTGCTAAACGGAGAAATGGGCGCAGGAAAAACAACCATGATCAAAGCGCTTTGCAAAGCTTTAAAGTGTCCAGATGTAGTCTCAAGTCCCACTTTTTCATTGATCAACGAATATCGCACTGTTGACCATAAACCGCTATATCATTTTGATTGTTATCGCATTGAAAACGAAGAAGAAGCTTATGATTTTGGGGCAGAAGAATACCTTTATTCTGGGCATCTTTGCTTGATTGAATGGTCAGAAAACATTCAGTCGCTTTTACCTGAAAATTGCTCTTTGGTGACCCTTGAAAAGGTCGATTCAACTACCAGAAAAATAACGCTAATTTAGCAGTCTATGTCATTTTTATATCGTTTAGGATATTACTTAGGCGGCTTCTCTGCCGGTCTAGTGATTCTATTCTTTCTGTTTAACGGAAAGCGCACCCAGTGTAATTATGGGCCAGAAGCCAGGGTACTCAATAACCTCTCTGAAAAACATTGGCAAGCAAAAACTACGCTCCTCCCCAGTATGATTTTAGACAGTATTACAGTTCAAACATTACTGAAAAATGCTGCTGTTGATTTTGGGGCAAGTGACACGAAAAGAGATAGTTGTAAACGCTATGCTTTGTCAACCAATTACAATAATAAAAACATTGCCTTAGAAGTTGAAAACTGTGCAAAAACAGTTTATGTCAAAACAATCAACCTCAAGCCCTAATCGATTTTTCTTCTCTTTCGCTCTTTTTGAAGTAGTTCTAACTCGCGAACTGTTTGTCCTTCAACAGAGGTGTTTTCTTCAGCGCGTCTAATTAGATATGGGAGCACATCTTTTACAGGGCCAAAAGGGAGATACTTTGAAACCTTAAATCCCTCATTTGCAAGATTAAAAGAGATATGATCACTCATACCATATAACTGACCAAACCATAGATGGGGATGATCCTTTGGGATTCCTTTATCTGCTAAATGGGCTATAACATCATAAGTACTTTGTTCATTATGACTGCCGAAATACATGGAGAAATGATCTAAGTTGGACAGAATAAATTGCCATGCTCGATTAAAATTAATGTCAGTTTCTTCTTTTGATATACAAATAGGATCTGACCATCCTTTCTCTTCGGCGACTTGTCGCTCTTTTTCCATATAAGCCCCTCTTACTAACTTGATGCCAGCAATAAAACCTTCGGCTTTAGCCTTATCAGACAAATAATAAAGGTAATCCAGTTTCTCACTCAAATACATTTGTGCAGTTGTATGTACGACCGCTGTCTCGCGATTATAAATGGACATCATCTCTTCCACAATACTATTTATTGCAGGTTGAATCCAACTCTCTTCGGCATCAATCAACAGCTTCATACCAGTCTTTTGTGCTAAATCGCAGCAAAGAAAAAAACGCTGTCTCACCCTTTGCCAGGCGGCGGCTTCCTCTTCTGTTAGGGCTTCTTTAAAGCTCACTTTTTCATATAGTTCAAAAGAACCAAAACCCGTGGGTTTGAATACAGTAAAGGGGATGCTTTCTAATTGAGCAGATAATTCAATGGTTGAGAGAATATTGGCTAAACAATCGTCTAAACTAATTTCTTCTTTGGCCCCCTCTACAGAATAATCCAGAACAGAATACACCTTTTGAGCGGCTAAAACATTAACAACTTTGATGGATTCTTTGGCCGAAGTGCCACTGCAAAAATGATCAAAAACAGTCGCTCTAATCAAGCCTTCAACAGGAAGATGTGATTTTAAGGCAAATTGTGCTACCTGAGTGCCAATCTTTACCAACGGCTGATTTGCAATCAAACGAAAGAGAAAATAAGCACGCTCTAAGGCAGCATCTGATTTAGACGCAAAAGCAATTTCTGTATTTTCAAATAATTTCATGTAACCTATTTAAGTAAAAGTCTAAAAAATAGGCGTAAAAAAAAAGCAGCCCCCTAAAAAAAGAACTGCCTCTTCATAAATAAATATAGTGTGTTTATTTATTTGAGGCACTCCAAATATAAGCTTATTTTTTAGTTTAAAAAATGTACTTTTGTTTAAGTTTTATGGAGCACATACAATCACACGACCACACAATATTTTTTAGTAGCGGAGAAAAGAGTTTCTTCTCTGACCTACTCGTTAAAAAAAACTATTCTTCTATTTTTATCCTTGTTGATTCAAATACAGAAACCCATTGTTTACCTCATTTTTTATCGCATTACCCTTGCCCAGAAAATTTTGAGGTTATTTCTATTGAGGCTGGAGAAGAGCATAAACATATTCAAACTTGCGCAGGGGTTTGGGAGGCTTTATCAGAATTAGGGGCAGATAGAAAAAGCCTATTAATTAATCTAGGCGGAGGGGTTATTACAGATTTGGGCGGCTTTGTCGCTTCTACCTTTAAAAGAGGAATAGATTTTATCAATGTTCCTACTTCTCTACTTGCAATGGTAGACGCTTCAGTTGGAGGTAAAACTGGGGTTGATTTAGGGCCCTTAAAAAACCAAATTGGCGTTATCATCAACCCTCAAGCAGTTGTAATTGACACTGACTTCTTAGCCACACTGCCTTCAAATGAATATCGAAGCGGTTATGCCGAAATGCTCAAGCATGGACTTATTCAAGATGATGCTTATTGGAAAGAATTAGCAGATTTTGGGAAGATTAGTACAGATCAAATTGGGAAATATATCCATCACTCTGTCAGCATAAAGCATCAAGTGGTACGTGATGATCCCAGAGAAGATTCTTTGCGAAAGATTCTCAACTTTGGCCATACGTTAGGGCATGCTGTAGAATCCTACCATTTGATTAACGAAGACAAAACCACACTTTTACACGGCGAGGCGATTGCAATAGGGATGATTATGGAATCTTATATCTCTTCGGTACTTTTGGCTTTGCCTAAAAATGAATGTGATGAAATCAAAAAAGTATTTGACGCTATTTATCCTAAAGTAGCCTTTGACGAAAAAGATTTTGATGCTATTGTTGAGATGCTTATCTACGACAAGAAAAATAGCCATGGAAAAGTAAAATTTGCACTCTTAGAGGCGATAGGAAATCCAAAGTGGGATGTTGAAGTTCCTAACGCGCTCTTAAAAGATGCTTTTGCTTATTATCAAGGCAATTAAGCTGAGTTTCTACTCGCATTAATGTTTCCAAAGAGAGATCTGGTTACGAGCTTTTCGAATACTTTTTGCCACTCGCTGTCCACATTGTTCTCTTTGCTCATTTCTTGGATTTTAATCAAACCATATTGCTGGATCGTCAATAACGGAAGCACAATTTCTTCTCTAATATCAATCGATTTTTTTCCAGCTTGTTGATCTTCCATCAAAGAAGTGAAGCCTGTTAATTTTAATAACAAACGCTTGCTAAGCAAGTATTCGTTATAAATGATGGACCAAAATGCGCCATAAACAGGATCTTTCTCCATATAGGCTGTTAGTGCTAAAAAGGACTTTGATAAACTCATCATACTATTCGCAACCAGTGTTTTAAAGAAAGGAGAATTATTGTACAAAGCAATTACTTTGTCGAATTCTCCATTATCTTCATACACTTTAAGGGCTGTTCCCACCCCAAAGAAACCAGGGACATTTTGCTTAGACTGGCTCCATGATCCTACAAATGGTATTGCTCTCAAGTCAGAAAAATTCAAGCCTTTTGAATTTCCGCGTTTTGAGGGACGACTTCCAATATTTGTTTTGGCATAGAATTTCAACGTACTCATATGCTCTAAATAAGGAACAAACTGTGGGTGATCCTTAAAGTCTTGATATACCTTATAGCTAATATCTGCAAGAGACTGCAATGTAGCTCTGTCCTCATCAGCTAAAATGGTGCGATGACCGTCTAAAACTTGGTTTTGAATCCCAGAACTCAATAATTGTTCTAAGTTAAACTGAGAAGAATCAAGGGTACCAAAGTTTGAACTAATGGTTTGACCTTGAATAGTCACCTGAATATCATTTGCATTGATTTTATCTCCCAGAGAAGCATAGAATTGGTGAGTATTCCCCCCTCCTCTTGCTGGTGGTCCACCTCTTCCGTCAAAGAAGGCAACATCGATGTCAAATTCACCAGAGACTTTAGAAAGCATTTCTTTTGCTTGATAAATACTCCAATTGGCCATAATATATCCACCATCTTTAGTTCCGTCAGAGAAGCCTAACATAATGGTTTGTTTGTTTTTGCGCTTCGCTAAATGTGTCTTATAGGTATCATTTAGGTAAAGGTTGCGCATGATTTCTTCTGCAGCTTGTAAATCATCAACCGTCTCAAAGAGTGGAATCATATCTACAGTAGGCTCTTCCCATCCACAAATTCTGTGCATGGCAAATAATTGCAATATACTTTCTAAGCTTCCGCAATTTGAAATGATATAACAGTGACAAGCTCGCTCTCCATTTGTTTGTTGAATGGACTGCATGGCATAAATGGATCCTAAAGTATAACGAGTCATCTCATCTTCAAAGATATCAACTGGGACTTTACCTACTAACTTAGGCAAAACCGCAATGCGTTCTTCAAGGGGTAATTCTAGGTAATTATGAGGTAAATGCTCTATATATTGTTGAATATCTGGATGCCCCACGATGGTGTCAAAAACACCTTGATGTACACGTGAATCTTGACGAATATCTAGGGAAGCAAAATGATAACCAAATAGTTTTACCTTATGTGATAAATCCTTTATTTCATTAACATATATCCCTTGGTGATCGGTCTTTAAGATTGTTTCGATCTCTGCTAATTCTGAGGTCAATTTTTCAAGGCTAATGAGTTCCCCTTTTTCTGGATATAGCAAAGTTGAATACATCCCATTTTCAAGTGCAGCTATTTTTTCATCTACTTTATCAAAAGTAATCTTGCGCTTTAAACGACGCAAATCCCTGTAATAGTTACGTTGAATGGTGTACTTGAGTCGCTCTGCAGTTTTAAGCGAAGTCTCTGGCGTTACAAAAGGGTTTCCATCGCGATCCCCTCCTGGCCAAAAACCGAAATTAAACAAGGTGTTATCCATTTGCTCATCGCCTAAAATATTTTGCTGCACATAACTATAAATATGACTTGCAGAATGATAGAATACGTTCTCTAAGAACCACATTAGGCTAACAGCTTCATCAAACGGAGAAGGTTTTTCTTTTTGAAAGAAACGGGTTTTTCCTAACTGCGTTAACAATTGCTTTATTTGTGCTAAATCGTCTACCTTGATGGCTTTTGATAAATCATTGATGATTCCTAAAACAGAACCTGGATAAAATTGCGTTGGGTGTGCTGTTAATACTAAACGAACATTAAAGCGATCTAAGTAAGCTTTTAACTCATCTTTCTTACCACGTTGAAAGGTTTCTTCTTTAATGTATCGCAGTGTACCTCGGCCGTGCATATTGTTTACTTCTGCAAAAGCAGCGTCTTCAATCGCATCAAATAATACAACCTGGCGTTCTATGTATTGGATAAAACCAAAAAGTAAATCGTGCTTTTCTTGTTCATTTAATTCTAAGCCATAAGTTTCAAAAAACTCTTGTACGATTTGAAGCGGAGACTTTTTTGCTTCAAATCCCTCTTTGCAATATTTAGAAAATAAAGGGAGATAAAGAGAAGACTTTTTAAGAGAGTCAAAAGGAAGGGTTAAAAAAAGACTATTGTAAATTTCAAACTTTGATAAAACATTTTCATTAAAGCGTTCTAATTTGGTCTTGCGCGCCATGTTGGGGAAGGATATTTTGGGTTATAAATCGTTAAAAATACTATGCATTAATCTTTTCTTATCATTGATGCTTTCTTCTAGTGAAATCATTGTCTCTGTTCGAGAAATACCTTCAATATCATCAATCATAAAAATTAAATCTTTTGCGTGTTTTGTGTCTCTTGCTCTTAGCTTGCAATAGATATTGAATTTACCAGTTGTAATATGAGCAACTGTGATATATGGAATCGCTTCGAGTGAATCTAATACTTCCATGGTCATACTATTCTTTTCTAAATAGATACCGATGTAGGCGATAAAAGAATACCCTAACTTCTCATAATCCAAGTTTAATGAAGATCCTTTAATAATTCCTGCATCTTCCATTTTCTTTACACGAACATGTACTGTTCCAGCTGAAATCAGCAAACGCTTTGAAATGTCAGTAAAAGGAACTCTGGTGTTATCAATAAGAATGTCGAGGATTTGATGATCTATATCATCTAATTTAATCTTTGTCATAGCAATAATATATTTTTGTTTGTATTAAAATACTTGACAAAAATAAAGGATAATCTCTAGAAATCAATGAAAGATTGTAGGTGATTTAGTATTTTCTCTGAAGATTCAACAATATTAACTGGATCTGTTTGATTTTTATTCAAAGTATTAATGATTTTCAAGCCTTTAAGCTCGACTTCATTTCCAGCGTATTCTGGAATCAAATGAATAGCACCATCTTTTAGTACTTCTTTGTATTGAACAAATAAGGTGGAAGTTGTGATATTAGCATTGTTTACAATTGTAACATTTTGAATTTCCACATCCCTTAAATGGTTACCGTTATCAGGAATAGCGGCATAATCCTCAAGAGAAAAATCCGTATAAGATTGATTAACAGCGCAATTCAAACAAGCCAATAAGGAAGAGAGGATTAAGTCACGGGTTTTATCTCGGTTGTAATCCTCTGGATAATGACCTGCTTCAAACAAAATGGTTGGGGTGTTTTGTGCTGTAAAATAGTCTCCAGTGCAATTGATATTAAAGGCGTCGTCATACCTCCCTATCCCCCAATGATCTTCAACAGGGAGGTTTCTTGCCATTGCGGCAATGTATTGCATCGCAACAAGACGAGCCGGAGTAATTGCTCTGGCATCATTAGCCGCTGGAGCTAAAAAAGAGACTGTGGCAGGCTTATTAGTCGCTCCAGAAGAAAATATTGTTCGCTGTCCGTGAAGATTTAAACACAGGTCGGGATTAAATGCCTTATAGGTCCTTATTAAGGCTTTCATCTCAGGTTGAGACTGCGCAACAGCGTCTCGATTTAAATCGACTTCATTCGCGTTTAAACGAGTATAGCGCGATGCACCGTCTGGACTAAGCTGAAAGATAATCTGCAATTTTAACTGCTTTAATAGCCTAGCCCCTTCTGAGGTATTGATTAAGTGATCAACAAGGTCTAAAGAGGCTTTAGTCGTCGTTGTTTCGTTCCCATGCATTTGTGACCAGGCAAGGATCTTGTAGGCTCCATCCCCTAAGATAAGACTGTATATAGGACGATTTTCTACCGAATAGCCTATCACCTCTAGTGCTTTGTCGCACTTTAAATTAATGAGTGCCTTCATTAAGTCAGAGGGTGGGAAATACATTAACACTGCTTTGTTTTTCATGTTACAAAAGTATACTATTGATTGTTTTCATTTGTAAACTCTAATATATTACAAGTGTATACTATTTATGGTGTTTGATGTATACATCTGACTACAAAAACGGTTCAAATAACGTTATTATATTGTAACTATATTATAATCAGTGTTTAAAATTATATTTTAGAGAATTCACTTTAATAAAAATAGCTCTAATTTAAGTTATTGATTACTGTAAATTCTTTATATATTGCAGTATATCTTATATATGTTAACAATGTTAAACACGTCGGGGCTGATTGATCGGATTAAAGAAGTAATGGAGCAACATGAATTAAATGCTTCCTCTTTTGCGGAGACCATAGGGGTGCAGCGTTCTAGTATTTCGCATATACTCTCTGGTAGAAATAAACCTAGTTTAGAATTTTTAGCCAAAATCGAAGCCGCTTTTGAAGAAGTAAGCTTTGAGTGGCTTTTAAAAGGCAAGCCGAATAAAGCGCCTATTTCAAGCCCTTCCCCTACTCTGTCTCAAATATCGCCAGGAAATGAAACGGTAAAAACTCCACAAAACAGTATTGAAAAGACCTTCTCTTCACCTGCAAGTGATGATATTATCAGAATTGTTCACTATTATGCTGATGGGAGTTTTGATAGCTTTTTTAAAAGGTAGTATTTTTACATCCTATGAAAAAAATATTCCTTCTACTACTTTGTACCTTAATGATAAGTTGCTATTCTGTTGAAAGAGATTGCCAAGACTTTCATACTGGCACCTTTCAGTTTCAACAAATTATAGGAGATGAATTACATACCTCTACTTTTTTAAGGACACAAGACTTAGAGGTGGAGTATTTTAAATCAAATATAGATTCTGCTAGTATTCGATGGATCAATCCTTGTGAGTGCATCTTGACAAAACTCAATCCTATCTCAAATCAAGATAAACGTCCCATTGCGATAAAAATCATCTCAACTTCAGAAAAGGAGTATGTTTTTGAGTACGCTCTGGTCGGAGACCAAAAAAATAAGCAAAGAGGTGTTATTCAAAAAATAAGTGACGAATTAGTTACTCCTTAAAATTCTAATTTTGTTTGCGGAGCATCATCTTCCTCGATAGCTTCTGGATCATTAACCTCCACCTGTTCTACTGGAGTAGGTTCTGGAGATTCATACGGAAGACTTTCTTTTAACGAGATGTTTTTCACTTTTTTATCCGTCAATTGGTTTCCTAAAGCTTTGTAACCTTTCACGCCAATAAAATCTTCTACATTGATCACTTTATTTGGGATAGGATCTGCTCCTCTTGGCTTGATAAATTCAATCTCAATTATGGGTCGCCATTCAGTACTGACAAAAATGAGGGTTCCATCTTCTTTAATAAAGACATCTTCTTTGTTTTCATTTTCAATTAAGAAGCGCTTGATAAAGTAACGCTCCTTTTCTTGATCGAAATAAACCGCGGTAATGGGTTTGGTTTTAACCCATCTTTCTAACACCAATGGTACTTGATTAAAGTGTAGCTCCATTTGTGGAGTGACCGTTTTAGACTCTCCTTTATCATTGACAATCAATAATTTATCTTCACCTCTAAAAGCCCCTAATAAATCCCCTCTTTCGTCGAGATTGAGTTTTAGCACAGTGCTGTCAAACCAGATTCTTCTTGGCTTAAGGGTAGATACTCCTTTCTCTTTGAGCTCAACTTTTAAGACATTGTATTTCGTAACAATATTACCTTTAACCCCACGGCCTTTGATTTGTAAGTCAGCAAAGTCTAATTCCCATTTGAGTTTTTTGGCTTGCCCTGTATTGCGCAATACAACCGTAACAATTTCTGCTTCACCATTAGGATTCGCACTAAAGTACAAGAGATGAGACCCTGCTCTACCTTGAGTAATATCGTACATTTTATCACGGGTTACTCCAGTAACGGCAAAACGTTTAATATAGGAAGTACCTAGTTTCCCGTCTTTATAAATCGCATTATAAATAGTGCGACTATCTTTCTTCTTAAAGACGGCAACATGGATAATATCTTTTTCGACAAAGACCTTACTGTCCACTTTAACAACTTGCATTTTTCCAGAACGGGTAAATACAATTAAATCGTCTATGTCTGCACAATCACAAACATATTCGTCTCTTTTTAAAGAAGTTCCCACAAAACCTTCTTCTCTATTCACATAGAGTTTAGTGTTTCTAACAACAACTTTTTTAGCATCGACATCGTCAAAGGTGCGGATCTCAGATTTACGCTCCTTTCCTTTTCCATAATCTTTTTTAAGTTGACTAAAATAATCTATGGCATAGTCAATAAGATTATCCAGATTGTTTTTAACCGCAGCAATATCTTCTTCTAAGGCTTCTATACGTTGCTGAGCTTTATCGATATCAAATTTAGAGATACGCTTAATTCTAATCTCTGTCAATCGAACCAGATCTTCTTCAATTACAGGGCGCTTTAAATGAGCAATATGAGGCTTAATCCCCTCATCTATTGCTTTTAGCACGCCTTCCCAGGTTTCCTCTTCCTCAATTAAACGATAAATTTTATTTTCAATAAATATGCGTTCTAAAGAAGCATAATGCCATTGATTCTCTAGTTCTTGAAGTCTGTACTCAAGTTCTTTCTTTAATGTATTAACCGAAGTGTCTGTTGAGATTTTTAACATCTCTGACACCCCAATAAATTTAGGTTTATGGTCAATAATAATACAGCCTAAAGGCGAAATAGATGATTCGCAAGCCGTAAACGCATACAATGCATCTATGGTCTTATCCGGTGAAATACCATTGGGTAAATGGACTAAAATCTCTACTTCTGCCGCAGTATTATCTTCAATTTTTTTGATTTTAATTTTGCCCTTATCATTGGCTTTTAAAATCGAATCAATCAAAGAAGAAGTTGTTGTACTAAAAGGTATTTCATGAATAACTAAAGTATTCTTATCTCGCACACTAATTTTTGCGCGTACCCGAACTTTTCCGCCGCGAACACCATCGTTATAATTTTGAACATCAATTACTCCTCCTGTTTGAAAATCTGGATAGAGGGTGAACTTCTTCCCTTTTAAGTAAGCAATACTCGCTTGTAATAACTCATTAAAATTATGCGGCAGAATTTTTGTCGATAGTCCTACTGCAATCCCTTCGGCCCCTTGGGCCAACAATAAAGGAAATTTAACTGGTAAGTGAACGGGTTCGTTCTTTCTCCCGTCATAAGAAAGTTGCCAGTCGGTTACTTTTGGACTAAAAACAACTTCAAGTGCAAATTTTGACAAACGGGCTTCAATATATCGTGACGCTGCTGCGCGGTCCCCAGTAAGAATATTCCCCCAGTTTCCCTGCATATCAATCAAGAGATCTTTTTGGCCTATTTGCACCATTGCATCTGCAATACTCGCATCCCCATGAGGGTGGTACTGCATGGTATGTCCCACGATATTAGCCACTTTGTTATAGCGACCATCGTCTAGGTCTTTCATCGAGTGAAGAATCCTTCTTTGCACGGGTTTGAATCCGTCTGAAATAGCAGGAACAGCACGCTCAAGAATTACATAAGAGGCATAGTCTAAGAACCAATCTTTGTACATGCCAGTTACCTTGACTAAAGATTCGTTATCAGGATTATCGGGCGTTACTTCATAGAATTCTTTTTCTTCCATACTATGCGTCCAATTCGGCTAAATCTAGTTCAACTTTAAGATTATTGATGATAAACTCTTGTCTGTTCGGTGTATTTTTTCCCATATAGAATTCTAACAATTGTTCTATGGTCGTCCCTTTATCTAACATGACTGGATCTAATCGAATGTCTTCACCAATAAAATATTGGAATTCATCTGGCGAGATTTCACCTAATCCTTTAAATCGAGTAATCTCTGCTTTTCCACGTAATTTATTGATTGCATTGACTCGCTCTTGTTCAGAATAACAATAGATGGTTTCCTTTTTATCACGCACCCTAAAGAGAGGTGTTTGTAAAATGTATAAGTGCCCTTCTTTGATGAGTTCTGGAAAGAATTGCAAGAAAAAAGTAATGAGTAGCAAACGTATATGCATCCCATCAACATCTGCATCTGTTGCGATAACTATATTGTTATAACGCAGGTCTTCCAGGCCGTCTTCAATATTTAGGGCAGCTTGCAAGAGATTGAATTCCTCGTTTTCATAGACGATTTTTTTCGTCATTCCGTAAGTATTCAACGGTTTTCCTCTAAGGCTAAATACCGCCTGGGTATTGACATCACGAGATTTTGTAATCGATCCACTTGCAGAATCTCCCTCTGTAATAAACAGGGTTGAATCTAGGCGACGATCCTTTTTAAGGTCCCCTAAATGCACCCTACAATCCCTTAGTTTTTTATTGTGTAAGCTGGCTTTTTTAGCGCGTTCTCTGGCGAGCTTTCTAATCCCTGAAAGTTCTTTACGCTCTTTTTCTGCCTGCAATATTTTTCTTTGGATACTGGCAGCGACTTCTTGATTCTTGTGCAAGAAATTGTCCAACTGTGTCCCCACAAACTCATTGATATAGGAACGAACGGTGGGCATATTCCCCCCCATATCTGTAGAACCTAGTTTTGTTTTTGTTTGAGATTCAAAAACAGGCTCCATTACCTTTATACTTACGGCTGCTATAATGGATTTTCGAATATCAGCAGCGTCATAACTCTTCCCAAAAAATTCTCTGATGGTTTTGACATAAGCTTCGCGAAAGGCGGCTTGGTGCGTCCCCCCTTGAGTGGTATTTTGTCCGTTAACAAAGGAGTGATATTCTTCGCTATACTGAGATTTACTGTGGGTCATAGCCACTTCAATGTCCTCTCCTTTTAAGTGGATAATAGGATAAAGCAAATCGCTTTCATTGATTTGATCTTCTAAAAGATCTTTCAGTCCGTTTTCTGAAAAATACTTTTCTCCATTAAAATCTATGGTTAATCCCGGGTTGAGATATACATAGTTTTTAATCATCTTAACGATATATTCTGCTCTATATTTATAGTGCTTAAAGATGGATCCATCAGGAATAAAACTCACCTTAGTTCCTCTTCTAGCTTTAGAAGGAGTTAAGTCACTTTCGCTAATGAGCGAGCCAAATTCAAAAGAGGCGCTTTTTGATTGCTCATCTCTTATGGATTCAACGATAAAAGAGGAGGATAAAGCGTTCACAGCTTTTGTCCCTACCCCATTAAGTCCAACAGATTTCTTAAAAGCACGAGAGTCATATTTCCCCCCAGTATTCATTTTAGAAACTACGTCAACTACTTTTCCAAGCGGTATACCACGACCATAGTCACGCACAGAAACTTGACTCTCTGTTATTTTGATTTCGATGGTTTTACCCGCCCCCATGACAAACTCATCAATACAGTTGTCGAGTACTTCTTTGATCAAAATATAAATCCCGTCGTCTGAGGAGGAGCCATCTCCTAACTTCCCGATGTACATACCGGGACGCATACGGATATGCTCTTTCCAATCAAGGGAGCGTATATTATCTTCGGTATATTGTGCTTTTTCAGCCATAGTGCAGAAATGCTAATATAAAAGGTTCAAAGAGTTTGCGCTATATCAATAGCGCTAAAAAAATTAACATATCGTCGTTGAAAACTATTAATCGCTTGGTTCTAAAGTTTTTCCACGCTAACGTTGAGCGAGATAGGCCACAATATTTTGCTCTATTCTCGTTTCAATCTGCTCAAGATTTGCTTTTTCAAAACTTTTCCCTGTAATGTTTTCGTATAATTCGATGTACCTGTTCGAGACTTCTGTTATGTATTCATCTGACATATCTGGAACACTTTGGCCTTCTAGGCCTTGAAAACCATTTGCAATAAGCCATTGACGTACAAACTCTTTAGACAATTGTTTTTGCGGTTCATTTGCAGCTTGCCTTTCGCTATAGCCTTCGGCATAAAAATAACGAGAAGAATCTGGGGTGTGAATTTCATCAATTAAAACGATTTTGCCCTCTGCTGTTTTGCCAAATTCATATTTGGTGTCTACTAAGATTAGTCCTTTTTGGGCAGCTAATTCTGTTCCTCTTTGGAATAAGGCGCAGGTGTACTTTTCAAGTTGAATATAATCTGATTCGCGCACAATGCCTTGGCGAATAATCTCTTCTCTTGAAATATCTTCGTCATGTCCTTCTTCGGCTTTCGTTGCCGGGGTGATAATAGGGACCGGAAAAGCATCATTTTCTTTCATCCCGTCTGGCATTTCAACTCCGCACAATAGGCGTTTACCCGCCTTGTATTCTCTTGCTGCATGCCCAGACATATAACCACGAATCACCATTTCAACTTTAAAAGGCTCACATCGCTTCCCAACAGATACACAAGGATCTGGGGTAGCTTCTAGCCAGTTAGGGACGATGTCTTTTGTGGCATCGAGCATTTGCGTGGCAATTTGATTGAGGATTTGTCCTTTGTAGGGAATACCCTTTGGCATCACTACATCAAAAGCCGATAAACGATCTGTGGCTATCATAACTAAAAGATCATCTTCAAGGCTAATGACTTCGCGCACTTTGCCAGTATATTTATGAGTTTGCCCCGGAAGGGTAAAATTAGTTGCTAAAAGGCTGTTCATTAATTCTGGTGTTCTATATGCTTGTAAGCATCAATTACTTTTTTAACCAGTCTGTGACGAATCACATCGCGGTCATCAAGATGTAAAATTCCGATTCCTGAAGTCTCTTTCAAAATTAAAAGAGCTTCTTTTAATCCAGAAATCACCCTGCGTGGTAAATCAATTTGTCCTGGGTCGCCAGTGATGATAAATTTAGCATTGGGTCCCATACGCGTTAAAAACATTTTCATCTGGGCATGGGTGGTGTTCTGCGCTTCGTCAAGAATCACAAATGCATTGTCTAAGGTCCTACCGCGCATAAAAGCTAGTGGAGCGATTTGAATGGTTCCTTTTTCTAAATGTGAGGCTAGACGTTCTGCAGGAATCATATCCCTTAATGCATCGTAAAGCGGTTGCATATAAGGATCTAATTTCTCTTTCATATCTCCAGGAAGGAAACCTAAGTTTTCCCCAGCTTCTACTGCAGGTCTAGTCAAGATAATACGCTTGACTTGTTTTTCTTTTAAGGCCTTAACGGCCAAAGCTACACTGGTATAAGTTTTTCCAGTTCCGGCAGGTCCAATGGCAAAAAGCATGTCGTTTTTCTTACTCAATTGAACCAACTTTTGCTGATTAAGGGTTTTAGCTTTAATAATCCTTCCCCCTATACCGTGTAAGATAAAAGCCTCTTTTTCGTTTGTTGCTTCATAGTCTTTTGAACCGTCAGCAGTGAGAATGAGTTCTATGGTTGTTTGATCAAGACTATTGAATTTTCCAAAGTGAGCAACGAGCATATCCACCCGTTTTTCAAACTCTTCTAAAATTTCTTCTTCCCCTAATGCTTTAAGCTTATTTCCACGTGCAATGATTTTAATCTTAGGAAAATAGGCACGCAAGTGTTCAATAGTTTTGTTTTGTTCCCCAAAAAAATCTTGTGGGTTTACCTCGCTTAATTCAATTTCAATTTCGTTCAATAGCTTTTTAATTAACGATTATACGCTCAGTTTTGTAAGTTTGTATTCAAATTTACGTTTTTCGTTCCAAACAAAATAAATAAAAAAAACTTTATGTCGATTATCACTTTGACGACCGATTTTGGGCATAAAGACTATTTTGTCTCTGTTACAAAGGCGGCGTTACTTCAAGAGGCACCTAACACTACTGTAGTAGATGTATCACACGAGATAAGTCCTTTTAATCACACAGAAACAGCCTACATTCTTAAAAATGCTTACAAGAGTTTTCCAAAGGGAAGCATCCATATTGTAGGGGTAGATTCAGAATTATCTCCTGAAAATAATCATATCGTAATGCTCTTTGATGGGCATTATTTCATTGGGGCAAATAACGGTATCTTCTCATTGATCATTGAAGAAATGAAATACGAGAAGTTAGTAGAGATTAACATACACAATACCATACTGTCTACCTTCCCGGTACTCGATATATTTGTCAAAGTAGCCGGGCATTTATCTAGAAAAGGATCCATGGATGTTATTGGGAAGCCCCTCAAGCAACTCAAAGAAATGGTAGGAGTTAAACCGGTAATTAACGATAGTAGCACACAAATAATTGGAAGTGTCATTTATATTGATAATTTTGGCAATGTTGTAACGAATATAAAAAAATCAACCTTTTTGGACATACAAAAAACACGTCCTTTTACGATCTATGCGCAAAGTGTCAAGTTTGAACATATTTATGATTCTTTTGCTGCAGCGATTAACTTTTCTATCCCAAAAGAAAATAGAGAGGAAGACGGTAAAAAGATTGCATTATGGAATGCAGCTGGGCATTTAGAGCTTGCGATGTACAAGAGTAATCCTTTGAAAGTAGGAAGTGCGCACAGTTTGTTTGGATTAGATTTTAGAACCCCTATAACCATCGTTTTTAATTAATATGTGGAGCATTTATAAACGGGAATTACAAAGCTTTTTTTACACTCCGTTAGGCTATGTGTTGCTTGTAACTTTTTTACTTTTAAATGGCTTGCTACTGTGGATATTCCCATCGAGTTGGAATATTCTTGATGCTGGTTTTGGGGATATAAACTTATTTTTTGAACTCAATCCATGGCTCTTTATTTTTTTACTTCCTGCGCTAGGAATGAAATCCTTTTCTGAAGAAATTAAAGCGGGAACACTTGAATTGCTTTTGACAAAACCCATTAGCATCACTCGTCTTATTGCTGGAAAGTTTTTAGCACTTTATACCATTTTATTGATCGCCTTGAGTGTATCGCTTTTTTACTTTCTTCAGTTAGAAGGTTTACTGTTAGAAAACAACAGCCTTGACTGGGGGGTATATTGTGGTTCTTTACTGGGTTTATCCCTTTTAGCAGCCTCGCTTACCGCCATTAGCTTGTGGGCATCAACTCTGGTAGATAGTGCTTTCTCTGCCTTTATGATTGCAGTTTTTGTTAGTATTTTTCATTTTTATGGTTGGAACCAAGTAGCAGATTTATTTACAAATTATTCTACTTATATCGCTTTAAAAAGCATTGGGCTTCAATATCATTATGGCGAGTTAAACAAAGGGATTATTCGACTTTCTAATGTTTGTTATTTAATACTCCAAAGTTTGTTTTTCCTTTTTTGGACTAAGATAAATATTAAAAATAGATGTCAATGATGCAACGTTTTGATATTTATCGTCTCCTTGCGGCAGTGGGAATTATACTCCTTCTGATGCAAGTTTTATTTTTCTTTAACTCACAATGGGACTTGACCTTGGATCAACGTTATACCCTTGCTGATAATACAGTTGAAATTACTCAATCCATCGAGCAACCAATTCTTATTGATGTAATGTTAGGCGGGGATCTTCCTGCCAACTATCAACGTTTAAGAACTGAATTGACCATACTCTTAAAGCAAATAAGTGAGCAAAATGAATTGATTCAATACAACTTTGTCGATCCTTTTGATGGAGTAGAAAACAAAGAAGGATTAATTGAGGAGTTATACCGCTATGGGCTTGCGCCCGAAGTTGAAATTGATCGAGAAAATCAATCTACAGATCAAACCATTGTTGTTCCATGGATGATTTTAAACATTCAGGATAATTCTACATTTGAAAGTAAATCCATTCGTGTTTCGCTTTTACAGAAAAACCTAGGCGATACTGCTGAAGAGCGCATCGAGCAATCTATCCAGCAACTAGAATACAATTTAACCGATGGCTTCCACCGCTTGTTTTTAAAAGAGAAAAAAAGTATTGCTGTAATTAACTCTCACAATGGCAGTTCTGACTTACAACTGGCGAGCTTACTGCAAAGCCTTGTTCCCTATTACAGTTTGGCCTCTTTTGACCTAAAAGCCTTTCCGGCACAGCCGTCAAAAACCTTAGAAAACCTCAATCGATTTGATCTTCTATTTGTCGCTAATCCGACAAATGAATTCACATCCGAAGAGAAGTTTATGCTAGATCAATTCACGCAAAACGGGGGAAATAGTCTTTTTATGATTGATCCAGTTAAAATTGCCCAAGACAGTCTTTTTTCCATCAAGGGCAATGCGATTGCTATACCAACAGACATTGGCTTAGATGAGCTTTTCTTTAAGTATGGAGCGAGACTAAACAAAGACATTGTGACAGATTTATTCAGTGCTCCTATCGTCCTAGCACAAGGAGAAAACGCTTCGTCGGAATATCGACCCTATCCCTGGATATACCATCCTTTAGTAGAACCCAACGCAGAGCATCCTATAGGTAGCGCTGTAGGAAATGTATTGCAGCAATTTGTCAGCTCTATTGACACCTTAAAAAATCAAACAAAAAAGACCATCTTACTTAGCACTTCTAATCGCTCTAAAGTGAGAAAGCCTCCCTTTATGATTGCTCTTGAAGAAGCAACAAAACCCATTAAGCCAACAAATTTTGAGGATAAAAGCAATATTACTGGAGTTTTAATAGAAGGAAAATTTCCTTCTTTGTTTCAAAATAGAATTGCACCATTTACTTGGGATAAAACAGCAGATACTCGCCCTGCAAAAATGGCTATTTTCTCTGATGGAAATATGGGAGAAAATCAATTAGACAAAGGGAATCCGCTTGAATTAGGCTATGATAAATGGACCAATAACCTTTATGCAAATAAGCAATTATTGCAAAACACTGTTCATTACCTTATGGGAGAAAACAAACGTCTAATCTTACGCTCAAAAGAAATTCGCTTAGCCTTTTTAGATCAAACGCTTGTTGCTGAAGAAAAAGAAAAAATTCAGACTGTGATTTTCGCTTTACCGCTAGCCGTTTTGGCCTTAATAGGCCTCTTATTTAGCAGTCTTCGTAGACGTGTTTATCGTCGATAACTTTTCATAAGTTTCTTTTTGTATTGCTTTGTTTTAAGATATATTTGAATGTATAAAATTTAGACTTATGAAGTTTATCATCTCAAGTAATCAACTGCTTAAACAACTACAAATATTAGGGGGTGTGATCAATAGCTCAAACACCTTACCTATTTTAGATAACTTTTTATTTGAACTCAATCAAGACCGATTGACCATTACTGCTTCTGATCTAGATACAAGCATGTCTTCTAGTCTTTCAGTTGAATCAACTGATACAGGTAATATTGCTGTTCCAGCACGTTTATTGCTTGATACCTTAAAAACCTTTCCAGAGCAGCCCCTTACTTTCACGGCAGAAAACAATGCCATTGAAATAAGCGCTAATAATGGAAAATACAGCCTAGCCTATTTGTCTGGGGAGGAATTCCCAAAAGCTGTTCACCTTAAAGATCCTAGCAAAACTGTCATTATGGGGGATACCCTTGCAAATGCCATCAATGCTACTCTTTTTGCGTCTGGGAATGATGATTTAAGACCTGTGATGAGCGGAGTCTTTTTCCAGTTTTCGACAGAAGGCTTGACTTTTGTTGCGACAGATGCACACAAATTAGTCAAATACACCAGATCTGACGTTACCGCTTCTGGTACTGCAGAATTTATCATGCCGAAAAAAGCCTTGCAAATCTTAAAAGGAATTTTACAAGGCAGCGAAGAGGATATCAATATAGAATACAACGATACAAACGCCCAATTTACTTTTGCTAACACTAGCTTAAATTGCCGTTTAATTGAAGGGAAATATCCTAATTATGAGGCGGTTATCCCAAAAGAAAACCCAAATGTACTAACCATACACCGGGAAACTTTATTGAATTCACTGCGTCGTGTGAGTATTTTCTCTAACAAAACCACCTATCAAATTCGATTGAAAATCGCTGGAGCAGAATTAAATATTTCTGCAGAAGATTATGACTTTAGCAATAAAGCCGAAGAGCGTTTAAGCTGTAGTTATATTGGAGATGATATGCAAATAGGCTTTAATTCACGTTTTTTAATTGAAATGCTCAATAATCTAGGTGCAGAAGAAGTTTCTTTATCGATGTCTATGCCTAACAGAGCTGGAATCATCACTCCCCTAGATGATGTTGAAGAAGGAGAACACATTACCATGCTAGTCATGCCTGTAATGTTAAACGACTAAATGTTTCTATAAGTCTATAAAAAAAGGCTCATAATATGAGCCTTTTTTTATGTGATAAAGTTGCTAAGCTTAAGCTACAGTTATCGAAGCCGACATACGCTTATAAATCCCTTTTTCTAATTTTTCTCTAATGGCAGAAAATGCATCTAAGGTAATGGCTACATCTTCTAGGTTGTGAGAAGCAGTAGGGATCAAACGCAATAGTATTAATCCTTTTGGAATCACAGGATAAACGACGATAGAACAAAAGATACCGTAGTTTTCACGCAAATCTTTCACCAATACCATTGCTTCTGGAATACTCCCTTTTAGATATACTGGTGTAACACAACTTTGTGTAGTTCCTATATCAAAACCACGTTCTTTTAGACCATTTTGTAACGCATTGACATTCTCCCATAATTTGGCTTTAAATTCTGGCCGAGAACGCAACATATCTAAACGTTTTAAGGCACCTTCAACTAAAACTGATTGCAGAGATTTTGCAAACATTTGAGAGCGCATATTGTACTTTAAGAAGTCAATGATTTCTTTATCTGCTGCAATAAAAGCACCAGTTGAAGCCATCGACTTAGCAAATGTGGCAAAGTAAACATCAATATCAGCTTGTATGCCTTGCTCTTCTCCAGCACCAGCACCTCTTTCTCCTAATGTTCCAAAACCATGAGCGTCATCGACCAATAGTCTAAATTGGAATTGCTCTTTTAAAGCAACAATTTCTTTTAAACGACCTTGTTCTCCTCTCATTCCAAAAACTCCTTCAGAGATCACTAATATCCCTCCTCCAGTCTGTTCTGCTACCTTAGTTGCGCGAACAAGATTCTTTTCAAGGCTTTCGATATCATTGTGTTGATAGGTAAATCGCTTTCCGGGATGTAAACGAACCCCATCAATAATACATGCATGGGCATCAACATCATAAACGATCACATCATTTTTAGACACTAAAGTATCAATGGTAGATAAGATACCTTGGTACCCAAAGTTGAGTACATAAGCGGCTTCTTTTTCTACAAATTCTGCTAACTCACGTTCTAATTGTTCATGTAAATCTGTGTGTCCAGACATCATACGTGCCCCCATAGGGTAGGCAGATCCATATTTTGCTGCAGCTGCAGCATCAACTTCACGGATTTCGGGTTGGTTTGCTAATCCCAAGTAGTCATTGACACTCCATGTAATAACTTCTTTTCCATTAAATTTCATTCTGTTTGAAATCGGTCCTTCCAACTTTGGAAAAACAAAATAACCTTCAGCTACTGAAGCCCATTTTCCTAAAGGGCCTTTGTTTTCTAGTATACGCTCAAATAAATCTTTCATCTGCCTCTTCTTTCTTGTGCTAAACACTATTGTATATATTCAACTATTTTAGGGTTTTCTGCGTGATCAGAATCAAAGAAACCTTGCTCTTTCATCCATTTATCACTGTAAATTTTACTCATATACCGCGAACCGTGATCTGGGAAGATCGCAACAACTTTACTGTTTTCATCAAACTCCCCTTCTTCATTTAATTGCTTAATTGCTTGAACAGCGGCTCCACAAGTATAACCCACAAACATTCCTTCCTTTTTGGTTGTTTCTCTTGCGGTGTGGGCGCTTTCTTCGTCACTTACTTTGACAAACTTATCGATTACATCAAAGTTTGTAGCGGTTGGAATTAAGTTTTTCCCCAAGCCTTCTATGCGATAAGGATAGATCTCTTTAGGGTCTAACTCCTGGGTTTCGTGATATTTCTTCAAAACCGAACCATAGGCATCTACACCGATGATTCTAATATTGGGGTTTTGCTCTTTCAAATATTTAGCGCTTCCAGAGATTGTACCTCCGGTTCCACTACACGCAACAAGATGAGTTATTTCACCATTTGTTTGTTTCCATATCTCTGGACCAGTGGTATTATAATGCGCTTGTGCATTTAAGTCATTAAAATATTGATTGATATAAACCGACTCTTTGGTTTCTTGATGAATGCGCTTAGCTACTTGATAATATGATCTTGGGTCGTCTGCTTTAACATTTGCTGGGCATACATAAACTTTTGCTCCCATGGAGCGCAACATATTGATTTTATCTTCAGAGGACTTTGAACTAACTGCCAAAATACAGTCATAGCCTTTGATCATAGAAACCATAGCTAAACTAAAACCGGTATTCCCAGAAGTAGTTTCAATGATGGTGGTGTTTTCTTTGATAAGTCCCTTACGTTCTGCTTCTTCAATAATATGAAGTGCAATACGGTCTTTATTAGAATGCCCCGGATTAAAGGCCTCCCACTTGGCATAAAAGTTACCTTTAAAGCCTTTAACTACCTTCTTGAGTTCTACTAATGGTGTATTTCCTACTAGGGATAATAAATTGGGAACTGATTGTATACCTGATGACATATCTTGGTTATGTTTGGACAAACCAGTGCAAATTTAATTAAAAAATATTAGTTATCTGTATTCTCTAGCGCAAGAAGAAAAGCATACTTTTTCGCCGTTTCTTTTAGTCCTTGAAATCTACCAGAAGCTCCCCCATGACCAGCAGTCATATTTGTATCTAAAAACAAAACAGTATTATCCTCTTTATGCAGTCGCAAACGTGCTACCCACTTAGCTGGCTCCCAATATTGTACTTGAGAATCATGTAAACCCGTAGTTACTAATAAATTTGGATAAGCTTGTTTTTTAACATTATCATAAGGAGAATATGACTTGATATAATGATAGTATTCTTCATTATTAGGATTTCCCCATTCGTCATACTCACCCGTTGTCAGTGGGATACTTTCATCAAGCATGGTCGTAACTGCATCTACAAAAGGTACCGCTGCAATAACCCCCTTATACAATTGAGGCGCATCATTGACAATAACCCCCATTAACAATCCTCCTGCTGAGCCTCCGTAAGCATACAAATGTTTTTCACTCGTCATCCCTTGCTCAATTAAATATTGTGAACAAGCGATAAAATCAGAAAAGGTGTTTTTTTTCTTTAACATTTTACCATCGTCATACCACTTTCTACCCATGTATTCTCCCCCGCGAACATGTGCAATTGCAAAAGCAAATCCTCTGTCTAATAAGCTTAAACGAGTGGTAGAAAATCCAGGATCAATTGTTGAACCATAAGATCCATAGGCATATTGCAGTATAGGGGTCTCTGGTGTTAAGGCAGTATCTTTTCTATAAACCAGTGAAATAGGAACTTTCACTCCGTCTTTAGCGTTTGCCCATAGGCGTTTAGATAAATAGTTGTTTTTATCGAACTTCCCACCTAATACCTCTTGTTCTTTAAGAATGGTCTGGGTTTTATCTTTCATATCAAATTCAATCACACTAGATGGTGTCGTCATTGAATTATAGACATAACGCAGCTTTGTGGTGTCAAAATCAATATTAGTTGAAGTGTAAACCGTGTAGGTTTCCCCTTCTAATGGTAAATAATAATCTTCTTGCTCATCCCATCTTTTGATGCGGATTTTGGCTAAGCCTTCAGCTCTTTCTGTTACAGTCCAGTATTCATTAAAAAGTTCTAAATCTTCGAGTAAAACATCTTCTCTATGTGCCAAAACTTCTTCCCAATTTTCCATTTGAGTAGCGGTAATTGGCGTCTTCATTACCTTGTAATTCTTTGCTCCATCTGCATTAGTAAAAATGTAGAAATGTTCTCCATAGTGTGAAATACTATACTCTAAATCTTCCTTTCTATCTTGGACAGTGGCAAAAGCCGAAAGCGGTTCATCTGCTTTGATGAATTGAAATTCTGTAGACAGCGTACTATAAGAACCTATAAAGATATAATCTTCTGATTTTGATGTAGTCACATAACAAGAAAAGGTCTCATCTTCTTCTTTAAAAACCAATTCACTCTGTGCATTTAGATCCGCTAAAGTATGGCGATATATTGCTTCTGATCTAAGTGTGGTAGGGTTTTTTATTGTGTAAAAAAAGTGATTATTATCTTTTGCCCATGCGCTACCACCGGTACTATTTACAATAGAGGTGTCAAAAATTTCTCCCGTAACTAAATCTTTGACTTTAAGTACATATTGACGTCTTGAAACAGTATCAATTCCAAAGATGGCCTTAGTATTATCTGGACTTATATTAATACCTACAAGGCGGAAATAATCTTGCCCTTTAGCCATTTCATTACAATCAAATAAGATTTCTTCTGGAGCGGTTAAGCTATCTTTCTTACGGATATAAATAGGATAGTCTTGTCCTTTTTCATAACGGGTGATATACCAGTAATCATTATAAAAGTAGGGCACAGAATTGTCCTCTTCCTTAATACGTCCCTTCATCTCTTTAAATAACTTATCCTGGAGTGGTACTAATTGTTGAGTTGACTTTTGATAATAATCATTTTCGCGTTCTAGGTAATCAATCACCTCTGGGTTTTCACGTTCTTTAAGCCAATAGAACTCATCCATCCTAATATCATCGTGCATTTTGTGCTGATAGGGTTTTTGATCGGCTAAAGGTGGGGTAAGCGAAGCATCTGGTTTCATTTCTGGTGGAGTATTTTTACAAGCAATTGTCAATAATGAAAAAAGCAAAATTAAGCCTTTAACATTAGCATAAACTGGATAAGGAGCATTATTCATCATGATATTAAAATTTAAAATTGTTTTAAACAGTTCAACACATAATCGTGCTGTACATCGGTATAATCCCGATGGGTGACAAAGCGCAATTTCCCTGAACCCATACTGATTAACTTAACTCCATTTTTTTGCATATAAGTCATAAAATGTTCTTCTAATTGTGCAGAAGTCAATTCAAAAATAACAATATTTGTATCAACAGGAGCAAGATAATCAACACCATCAATCGCTAGTACTGCTTCACCTAGAGCTTTTGCCTTTTCGTGATCTTTTGCCATGGCATCCCAATGGTGATCTATCGCATAGCTTGCTGCCTGCGCTAAATAGCCTGCTTGTCGCATTCCCCCGCCTAAAATTTTCCTTATCCTAAGGGCTTTATCCATAAGCGCCTTTGAACCAACTAAAGCCGATCCTACTGGAGCACCTAATCCTTTGCTAAAGCAAACCGAAATCGTGTCAAAGTGAGTTCCATAAAAAGTCGGGGAAGTTTTTGTCGCAATCATCGCATTCCAGATTCTTGCTCCGTCTAAATGTAACGGCAGCTTTTCTTTTTTGCACAAGGTTGCGATACGCTTAATTTCCTCTGGATCATAGCAGGCTCCTCCCCCTTTATTGGTAGTGTTTTCTAATACCACTAAAGCTGTTTTAGGAGAATGATAAAAATCTGCAAGGTTAATACGCTGTTGAATTTGATCTGCGGTAATGCGCCCTCTTTCTCCCACAATGGTAGCACAAGAAACTCCACTATTAAAACTCACACCTCCCCCTTCATAATTAAATACATGGGCATAGTGATCGCAAATCAATTGCTCTCCGGGGTTTGTATGAAGCTTGATCGCCGTTTGATTTGCCATAGTCCCAGAGGGAAAAAATAAAGCAGCCTCTTTTCCGAATAGCTGAGCAACTTTGGCCTCTAAAGCATTTATACTGGGATCTTCTTTAAAAACATCATCTCCAACTTCGGTTTGCAACATCTGCTGCAACATTTCTTTAGAGGGGCGCGTGACTGTATCACTAATTAGGTTTACTTGCATATTTATTTACATCCTAGGCCACTCCCAATCGGAGAGCCATCTGGTATTTTTGGCGAAACTAAAGGTTGAAGCTCTGCTGGTTGTTCAAAATAATTTTCAATGCTATTGCGGTAGTAATTTCCATAAGGATGAGTACGTTGATCCTTAAACCAAGTCGATAAAGCGAATAAGCTTTCATGGACCTCTGCACGAACTGCATTAGGAATATTTGACGCTTGACCTAATTGCATCATATGCTTCAAAAGATTTCCTTGAACCACCAACTGAATCGCTTTGGCTTCGGTATCATATTGTTTCTGCTTAAAGCTGTCCTCGATCAAAAGGGTCAAAGTCTCTTTAAAGCCTAGTTGTTGCTCGTCAAAAGCTTTTTGCTGGACCAATCGTGCAGCCCTTTGTTCATTGAGTAGCATGGATAAAACAGCATCGCTTAAGGTATGGGCTGCGCCCAAAGCATCAAAGGTCAATCCTGTTTGCGTTGCAAAACTTTCTCGGCTTGCCCCATACCCAAAGGCATGTGGGGGCATCATTTTTCTAATGTGCGGTGGAATCCCCAGGGTCCCTTGATCTAAAGAATTTATTAAAGTTGCTAAGGCTTCTTTTTGAACGCGAGGCGCAACAGCTTTGACACCAATAGAAGAACCTCCTTTTACCCCATAATCATAATCTTGCCCACCGATCAATTTAACCACTCCTTCTAATTGGTAACGATGTAAAAAGTAAAGCGGAACCAATCGATCACGAAGCACAGACAAGGGCTCTCCTGTTTTTAATTGATCTGTAGAAAAGTTATTCATTGCGATTTGACGTACTGCTAAAAGGTGATTAAATTCTTCTACAACCATCTTTCCATTGTCCCATAGGTGCGCATAAGGATGTGCTCCCCCTATAGGTCGCGCATCGCGATCGGCAATAAAACGATGTCCTGCAGCATAACTCTCTTCTAAAATTTGATTTAAGGCAGCAGTTTCGTCAGCTCCATCGGGGAAATCACTGTAGGCATATTTTACCGTGACCTTATCCCAATCGCCAATTCCAACTGCATAAGCGTTTTGATAGCTTATTTGACCATCTTCAATGGCCAGGGTAGGATGAGGATAATCCATCACAGAAGCGCGCTCTTTTACACTAGCGGCAAAATTATGAGTGAAACCTAAAGTATGTCCTATTTCATGGGCAGATAATTGCCGTATTCTCGCTAAAGCCATCTGCAACATGGGATCATCATTTTCATCGTCTTTTGCATAAGGGCTATCTGTCAAGGCTTGTGCGATCATAAAGTCTTGTCGAATACGCAAACTTCCTAAACTTACATGGCCTTTTAAAATTTCGCCACTTCGGGGATCAACCACACTCGCCCCATAACTCCACCCACGGGTAGAGCGATGCACCCATTGGATCACATTATAGCGCACATCCATGGGATCGGCATCATCTGGTAATATTTTTAATTGAAAAGCATCTTTATATCCTGCAGCTTCAAAAGCCTGATTCCACCATTTTCCGCCTTCTAATAAGGCAGATCGAACAGGCTCTGGCGTTCCATTATCTAAATAATAAATAATCGGTTCAACGGCTTCACTCACCGCTGCATTAGGGTCTTTCTTTTCTAAGCGATGGCGCAGGGTAAACACTTTGCGGGTTGCCTCGTTTACTGGCGTAGAATAATCATTATAGCTAAAAGGAATCGCACCAGATCGAGGGTCAAACTTTCGCTGCTCAAAGGCCACCTCTGGTAGCTGTACAAAAGAGTGATGCTGGTGCACACTAACACTATTAGGAGACGGAGTCACCGAGCGAATCAAACCTCCTTGCGGACTTCCTTGAAAGGTAAGTAGCACGTCAAACTCACTGTTTTGTGGGAAATTCTTCGTGCGAGCTAAAGAAACCGCAGAACGGCTTTTATCCACAGAATAACTCCCTTGTTTACTGCGCTTCAAACGTTGAGATACACCATGGGCATCTTGCATCAAGAAAGGGGTTAAATCAATGGTATAATGAGTAGCCGTGGTATTTTTAATAGGAAAACCAAAAAGAACAGATTTGGCAAAAGCCTGCTCAATAGAAGCCTGCTCAAGTTCATTATCAGAAGTGCTACGGTAGTCTAAATTGGGCTGCACCAACATTAACTTATTTCCCATTTTTGTAAAATGAACTACCCGTTCATTACCCAATTGCCCTCGATCTAAGCCAATATCGTTACTGCCTATCCCAGCGCTTAAGCTATTGATGTATAAAAAAGATTGCTCCATTTGAGAAGCGCGATTTACTTTAAGTAAAATTTGGCCATTGGTTTGATCATAACTAAAGTCAAAAAAGCCTTGATAACTTTTTAGTGTCGAACTAACTGCCACGGCAGTCTTTTTCGCCTTCCGCCTTTTATTTTGGGCTTGACCCATAAAAAACACTAAACAAAGACTAAGCCCTATTATTGTCTTTAAACTCATACCGATTATTTATTCTAACAAGCTAAAAAAATATTTCAAACAAATAAAGAATCGCGAACTAAATTCTATTTTTACAAAAAATTAAATATGCTCACATCTGATCAACTTAAAGATCTGTTTGAACGCCTTGGTGCGTTAAGGAGGTATCTTTGACATTGATGCCAAAGAAATCCAAATTCGCAATCAAGAAGAAATAACCCTAGATCCTAACTTTTGGAACGACCCTAAAAAAGCCGAAACACATATGAAAGGCCTGCGTACCCTTAAAAAATGGGTCACAGACTATAATGGCGCAAAGCAATTAGGCGAAGACTTAGAAGTCCTCTATGAATTTTATAAGGCAGGCGAAGCGGAAGAAGACGAACTCAACACAACCCATCAAAAACTCTTGGGTGTACTCGAGGATATCGAATTTAGAAATATGCTCTCTGATGAAGGAGATGCTTTAAGTGCTGTCTTACAAATTACTGCAGGCGCCGGCGGAACAGAAAGTTGTGACTGGGCAGAAATGTTAATGCGCATGTATTTGATGTGGGCAGAAAAGCAGGGCTTTAAAATCAAAGAACTCAACCATCAAGCTGGAGATGTTGCAGGGATTAAAACCGTAACCTTAGAAATTGATGGAGACTTTGCCTTTGGGTGGTTAAAAGGTGAAAACGGCGTACATCGACTGGTACGCATCTCCCCATTTGATAGTAATGCAAAACGACATACTTCCTTTGCTTCTGTTTATGTTTACCCACTTGCAGACGATAGTATTGAAATCATCATTAACTCCTCTGAGATATCATGGGAAACCATGCGCTCTAGTGGTGCTGGAGGTCAAGGTGTAAATAAAATTGAGACCGCTGTACGTTTACGTCATGCCCCATCGGGGATTATGATCGAAAATTCTGAAACTAGATCACAACTCGAGAATAAAGCAAAAGCCATGCAATTGCTTAAATCGCAATTATACGAAATTGAGTTGCAAAAAAAGATGGCAGCCAGAGACGAAATTGAAGCTTCCAAAAAGAAGATTGAATGGGGATCTCAAATTCGCAACTATGTTATGCAACCCTATAAACTGGTCAAGGATGTTAGAACACAAACAGAAACCAGTGATGTAGATGGGGTACTTAATGGAAACATCGACGCATTTTTAAAAGCCTATTTGATGTTTATGGGACAAAAACCTGAATCGGACACTTTATAAATCAACCACGCATGAAATTAATCATTTACCATAATCCGCGTTGCAGAAAATCTAGAGAGGCTTTGCATCACCTTGAAACTACTTCACATGAATTGTCGATCATAAACTATTTTGAAACACCCTTAAAGAGTGATGATTTAGAGCAACTTATTCGTGCACTAGGAATTGAAGCGAAAAGCCTCATTCGAACCTCAGAAGCAATATGGAAATCTGAGTATAAAGGAAAAGAAATGACCGATAATGAGCTGGTTTCAGCAATGATTGAACACCCAAAATTGATCGAACGCCCCATTATTTCGAATGGAAAACAAGCGGTGGTTGCCCGCCCCCTAGAAAAATTGATAGATTTTTTAAAATAATTTCATTTGAGTGAAACTTTTTAGACAAAATGGAGTCTAATAAAAGTTAATAACTGCTAATGAAAAACACTATTGTACTATGCCTATCTTTAATGATGGGTAAAATAGCTTTTGCGCAACGTCCACAAAACTTTCAAAAACTTGCAAAAATCTCCCTAACGGGAAAAGTCATTGACCAAGAAACCCAACAACCCCTAGAATACGCTACCATAACCTTAAAAAATCTTCGTTTCCCCGATCGGCTGCAAGGAGGTATTACAAATGAAGAAGGGCAATTCAACTTCGAAATCTTCCCTGGTCGTTACACCATTACCACAGAATATATATCTTTTGAAAAAGACATCAAAGAGGGAGTCGTCCTGCGAGAGTCTAAAGATTTAGGCACTATTGCACTGGGGATGGAAGTCAATAGCTTAAATGAAGTAGAACTGGTCGCAGAACGTACCGAGGTAGAAATCCGCTTGGACAAACGCGTCTATAATGTAGGTAAGGACATCACCGTTCGCGGGGGTTCTGTCTCAGATGTCATGGATAACATTCCTTCTGTCTCGGTTGATGTTGAAGGGAATATTTCGCTTCGCGGAAATAACAATGTTCGCATTTTAATCAATGGCAAGCCCTCTGGTCTAGTGGGTTTATCTGGACCTGATGCCTTACGTCAACTTCCTGCAGAATCCATTGAACGTGTGGAAGTCATCACCTCTCCTTCTGCTCGCTATGAGGCCGCAGGAACCGCAGGTATTCTAAACATTATTTTAAAAAGAGAACAACTCGCCGGCTTTAATGGATCCTTTATCTTGAATGGTGGAGCCCCAACAAGCTATGGCGGATCGGCTTCTTTAAACTGGAGAAATAAAAAATTAAACATCTTTACCACTACTTCCTATAACAATGGAAAATCATTGGGAGGAGGAATTTTTAACAGTGAATACTTTAATGGTGATCAAGCCAGTACTTTCACTAACGAGACCAGAGATTACGACCGCAGTAGAGAGCGCTTCTTTATTAATCTAGGCGCAGAATACTTTTTTGATGACAACACCTCATTAACGTTGAGTGGGTTTTTAAGACGTTCAAATAATGAGAGTAATAACACTACTATCATTGAAGATTTAAACGCTGGCGGAAATGTTTTAAACCGATTAGGACGCTATCAAGATGAGACCGAAGAGGACAACTCTGGTCAATTCACAGCTAACTTCACCAAAAAATTCAATGATAAAGGGCATGAGTTAGTGATTGAATTTCAAGCCGAAGAAAGCAGTGAAGACGAATCTGATTTTGCCCTTAATACCAATGTATTTGATCAAGCTTCTTCAACAGAAGAAAAGCAAAAAAGACAATTACTGCAGTTAGATTATGTTTACCCCATTGATGAAAACACCCAATTTGAAACAGGTTTTCGTGGAAATTATAGCCAGCAAGACACAGATTATCAAGTATTTGACATTAATGGAAATGACAGAAACCTAAACACAAATCTGACCAATTATTTAGGTTTTACTCAAAATGTCAATGCTGCTTACACCCAGTTTGGAAAAAAAGTAAACAAATTCTCCTATCTCCTTGGGGTACGTATGGAGCATACTAAAATTGTGATTGATCAACGCACTGCTAATATTTATAAAGAAAAAAAATACACCGATTGGTTCCCAACAGTAAACCTATCCTATGAATTCAATGAAAAAGAGAATATCACTTTAGGGTACAGTAGAAGGATTAGACGACCGCGTTCTTGGTCGTTAAATCCTTTTCAATCATTAACCAGTTTGACCTTTTTCAGACAAGGAAATCCTAATTTAGATCCTTCCTATGCGAACTCTTTCGACTTTGGTTATCTTAAACGTTGGGAGAAATTCACCATAAATGGTTCAGTTTATTATTCTACTTCAAAACAAGTAATTACCCGTATAACAGAAGCTACCGGTACGATTGTAAGAGTAAGTGATGATCCTATTATTGATGTACCAGCATTGCGTTCCACCTCAATCAACCTAGCCGAAAATAATCGTACCGGGACAGAATTCACCTTGACCTATTCCCCAAAACGTCAAGTACGCATTAGCGGTAACTTCAATATTTTTAATTCTGAAACCATCGGAACGTATGAAGATCAGATTTTAGATGCAGAAATTATAAGTTGGTTTGCAAGAGTCAATGCCAGCTTCCCCTTGCCTTTTGGAATCACCACCCAACTGAGAACATTCTATAGTGGACCTAGTGCAACAGCTCAAACAGAATCACAAGGGATTCTCTCAATGTCTGGTGCGATCAATAAAGATTTATTTAATAAGAAAGGAACTTTGTCTTTCCGTGCTTCAGATATCTTTAATTCTAGACGAAGAAAAAGTACTACAGTGACAGAGAATTTCACTAACTACACTGAATTTCAATGGAGACAGCCCACCTATATCTTAACCTTTACCTATCGTATTAAAGAAAGCAAAAACGATCGTAAAAGGTCACAACGTTCCAATGGAGATGGTGGTGATGGGGGAGAATTTGACTTCTAAGCTATACTTAAATTTACCGCATAAAAAAACACCGCAATTAGCGGTGTTTTTTATATGGGATAATTTTATTTTCTTTTGGGAACCTCTTTACGCCCATCTTTCTTTTCTTGAATCCATTCAAGTAATGATCCTGTCAACCAATAAGGAATGACAAAAGTCAACAAAAATATCATTAGCCAAAAGCCAATGGTTAATATCGATAAAAAGGTTAAAAATCCTAAGTACTGGTCAAATTCAAACATGATCTTCAATTTGTCTCAAAATTAATGCATTTCTCTCGTTCTGGCAATGAGAATTCTTTTTTTATTCACAATGCTATTCACACTAGTTCGCCATTGATTTTTACCTTATTTTTGTAACAAATATATTGACATGAATTTTCGTATTGAAAAGGATACACTAGGAGAGGTTAAAGTACCTAAAGACGTTTATTGGGGCGCACAAACAGAACGCTCAAGAGCAAATTTTAAAATCGGTCCAGTAGGATCCATGCCCATGGAGGTGGTTGAAGGTTTTGCTTACTTAAAAAAGGCCGCCGCTTATACCAATCACGAATTAGGTGTTTTAGACATTACTAAAAGAGACCTTATCGCTCAAGTATGTGACGAAATCCTTGCGGGAAAACTAAACGACCAATTCCCATTGGTGATTTGGCAAACAGGTTCTGGGACGCAAAGCAATATGAATGTAAATGAAGTCATTGCTAACCGCGCTCATGTACTTGCGGGAAATACTTTAGGAGAGGGAGACAAAATCCTTGCCCCTAACGATGACGTCAATAAATCACAATCTTCAAATGACACCTTTCCTACTGGGATGCATATTGCAGCTTATAAGAAGGTAGTTGAAGTTACTCTGCCAGGGGTTAAAACCATGAGAGATGCCCTCGATAAGAAGGCAAAAGCGTTTGAATCTGTCGTAAAAATTGGTCGTACGCACTTGATGGATGCCACTCCCCTTACTTTAGGCCAAGAGTTCTCTGGATATGTTTCACAGTTGGATCACGGGATTGCTGCACTTGAATTTACATTAAAACATTTATCAGAAGTGGCTTTGGGTGGAACTGCAGTTGGAACAGGCATTAATACCCCTAAAGGCTACGCCAAAAGGGTTGCAGAATACATTGCTGAGTTCACTGGTTTACCCTTTATCACAGCACATAATAAATTCGAAGCGCTAGCTGCTCATGATGCCATTGTTGAAACCCACGGGGCATTAAAACAACTCGCGGTCTCTTTAAATAAAATCGGAAACGATATTCGCTTAATGGCCTCTGGCCCACGTTCTGGAATCGGAGAAATCATTATTCCTGCCAATGAGCCTGGAAGCTCAATTATGCCTGGAAAAGTTAACCCTACCCAGTGCGAAGCCTTAACCATGGTTTGTGCGCAAGTAATGGGGAACGATGTGGCCATTACTGTGGGAGGAACTCAAGGACATTATGAACTCAATGTTTTCAAACCTATGATGGCGGCAAACATTTTACAATCTGCGCATTTAATTGGAGATGCCTGTGTAAGCTTTACCGAAAACTGTGTCGTAGGGATTGAACCTAATCAAACGCGTATCGATGAATTAGTGAATAATTCACTTATGCTTGTCACAGCTTTAAACACAAAAATCGGTTATTACAAAGCTGCTGAAATTGCCAATAAAGCTCATCAAGAAGGAACGACCTTAAAAGCAGCTGCACTAGCCCTTGAATATTTAACAGAAGAAGAATTTGATCAATGGGTTCGCCCAGAAGATATGACTGGTAATGCCTGAAATTAGCTTTAGAAAATTCTCGTCGGCAGATGCAACTACATTCAAAGCGCTTAATATTGAATGGCTAGAAACGTACTTTGTTGTCGAAGCAATTGATGAACTCGTATTGAGTAATCCTCAAACAGAAATCATCGATAAGGGAGGTTTTGTTTTTATGGCGATAATGGAAGAAAAAACAGTAGGTACCTTTGCCTTTATCAAAAAGGGCGAGGGCATTTATGAGTTTAGTAAGATGGCTGTCCCTCCTACTCTAAGAGGAAAAGGAATTGGCAATCTAATGATGCAATTTGCGATTCGATTTGCAGAACAACACCACTGGGAAAAGATTCTTTTGTATTCTAATACCATCTTAGAAAACTCCATCTACCTTTACCGCAAATACGGTTTTATTGAAGTGCCACTAGAAAAAGATGCACTTTATTCAAGGGGGAATATTAAAATGGAAATGCTTCTTTAAGGCATTAAGAACTCCAATACAATTGCTAAACTTTCACCTGGTCTTTCTTCCATGGGAACATGGCCTGTTTTAGGCATAATCACCATTTGTGCATTTTTGATGGCTTCCTTGAATCTTGGAGCATCACTTACTGGAATCCATGCATCATTTTCTCCCCAAAGAATTAAAGTAGGGGCTTTGATCAGCCCTAAACGCTCGGTATAATCCTCTCTTTCGACATAAGCGCGATCAATAAAGGCTTGTCTATTCCCTTCAAACTGTGTTAAGTCATGATAGCGATCAATGGTACTCGTTTTAATCAAAGTTTCATCAAAATAAACTTCTTTAATATTTTTTTCAATAAAGCTGCGCGGAGTAATATAACGGATAAAATTATTTATAATTGGGGTTTTCGCCATCTTGATTACCATAGGCGTATTTTTAAAAGGAAAACCACTGGGATCTAACAAGACCAATTGTTCAACTTTTTCTGGATGATAACTTGCGTATAACCAAGATATTAATCCTCCTAAAGAATTCCCTCCTAAATGAAATTTACCCACCTTTAGTTCCTCTAAAAAAGCATCGAGTAAATCGACATAATCTTTTGAACTATAGCGCTTTTGAGGGTCTTGTCCCGTCAATCCATAGGCGGGTAAATCCAACCGTATTACGCGGTAGTTTTTAACTAAATCTATTGTCCAGTCATTCCAGGTATGTAGAGAGGCTCCGGTTCCATGGATTAAAACAATAGGAGTTCCTTCTCCTTCATCGCGATAATGCACTTTCATTCCGTTTATCTCCATAAATTGGGAAGGTGCTGCGGCATATTTTGGCGCTAATTCTTCTAAAGTTTTATCTGGAGAAACAAGAAGTTTACCTATGAGTAATAGCACCACAAAAGTGTAGAGAATGATTTTAACGAGTTTATGCTTAAACATTAGGCAACTTTTTTAAAGGGTTTTGCTTTGCGCAATTCAGCTTTGATTTGACGCAAAAATTTATGAAAATCTACCGTGATCGTATGCCGCGATGTGGCTAACTGTTTCATGTGTGGCTGTGATACTTCTCGTTCACAAAGTTGTGCTATATTTTGAGGGCGTTGCCATTCGCCAGTTAATGCAGATGCTGCTAGTTTGCTTTGTTGCTCTGCCCCTGGCCAAATACAACCTAAGGGTTGAAACATACCAATAAAATAAAGATTAGCCATCACTGGATGAAACATTTTTAAATACAATGGTACTGGTCCAGAACTATAGTTGAGGAATTCCTTTTTAAAAAATGGATGAGATAAAACAAAACCTGTACAAGCAATCACACTATCAAAATTTTCTTTACTCCCATCTTTAAAGTAAACCGTTGAGCCATCAAATCTTTCGATATCAGGTTTTGGTTTCACTTTTCCGTGTCTTATCATATAGAGTAATTCACTATTAACCGTAGGGTGCGTTGCCCCAAATTTATGATTCACCTTTGGCAAGCCATACCAGCTATTGGGTCCAGTGGCTATTTTCACCATTATTCCTGCAAAAATATTTCTTAACCAAATGGGTAAAAAAGTCATAGAAGAAGCAAATACATCTGAAGGTTTTCCCATAATAAATTTGGGCAAAATTCGATAGCCTCTGCGCCAGCTAATACTTGTCTTTTTACTAACTCGGCTGGTTTCTACAGCTACATCACAGGCAGAATTACCACCGCCAATCACAAGTACTTTTTTGTCCTTAAACGGGGTGGCTTTTTTAAATTGATGGGAATGCAAAAATTCCCCAGAAAATTCTCCGGGGTAATTAGGGTATTTGGGTTGCCAGTGGTGCCCGTTGCACACTACTAGATCGGTAAAGTTTTCTGTTTTTTCTTCCCCTTCACAGACAGTAGTCACTTCCCATATATTCTCTGGATTAAGTACACAAGATTGAACCAGCGTATTAAATGAAATTAAAGGATATAAATTAAAGGCTTTGGCGTATGCCTGAAAATAATTTCTCAATTCTTCGTGTGAGGGATAATCGGCCACTTCTTGTGGAAAGGGAAAATCCTCGTATTGAGACAGGGTTTTTGAACTAATAATATGGGTGGTTTCAAAGACACTGGAATGGCTTTCTTTTTCAGAATAAATCCAGTTACCCCCCACATCGTGATTGTAATCATATGCAATGACTTTAATCCCTTTCTCGTGAATATTCTTTAGGGCGGTGATCCCAGAAGGCCCCGCACCAATAACACAAACGCTTTTCTCCATCTTTTCCTTTCTCGTTATTTCAGGAAGATAGGAAAATTATTTCTCTAAGAAAACTGATGAAGTAGGGAAAGCAAAATCGCTGCCTTGAGCATGGACAATCTCAATAATATTAAAGTTAATCGCTTGACGGGTATCAATCAACAATTCCCAATCTGGACTATCCACATAATACAATACCAATAGATCTAAAGAACTCGCACCAAATTCTTGAAAACGAACCCTTGCCCCATCTTGGGTGGTATTAGGGTGATTGTTAATCATCATCTCCATTTCGGCAACAATCTTCTTGATGCTTTCCACTGGAGTTCCATAAGTTAGACCAATATTAAACTTGACTCTTCTAATGGGACGAAGCCCTAAATTGTCTAATTCTGCATTAACCATGTTCTTATTGGGTACAGTAACGATACTTTTGTCAAAAGTTCTAATCCTAGTCGATCGAAAGCCTACTTTTTCTACCGTACCGGTATAGCCATTGACCGTAACAATATCCCCATAGGTAAAAGGCTTGTCTAAAAAGATGGTAAAAGAACCCAATAAATTTTCTAAACTCTCTTTTGAGGCCATCGCAATAGCGATCCCCCCTATTCCTAAACCGGTGGCTAGCGCAGCGATATTGACATCAAAAACACTGCTCATTACCGTGAGCGACCCTAAAATAATGACCATTACTTTAGCGATTTCTATCGCAAAAGGGACGATTTGATCATCCATTTTATTTGAAGTCTTTGCAGCTCTACGCTCCATAATTTCTCCGATGAAATCAACAAAACGCAGCAACAGCAAAAAGATGTAATAAGCATAAACTAACGAAAAGCCTTTTTGAATCGAAAATCTTAAGCCAAACTCTTCTGCGGGAACTAACTCCCATTTAGCAGGAAATTGCAATTGCTGACTCGCTAAAAATATCGCCCCTAAAAAAATTAGATTATTCAAGGGCTTTTTAAGCCGATCATCAAAGGCAGAACGACCAACTTCGTGAGCGCTTTTTCCTAACAGACGAAACAATATGCCTCCCAGGTATTTGCTAATCAACTGCTTGAAGAGTAAACCAAAAAGGATAATCCCTCCAAAAACAAAATAAGCTTTTAGTGTATTGTCAAAATAAACTGTTTCAATTAAATCTTGAAAAGACATGGGCTAGTGATTAATTAATCTCGGGTCAGTTTTCTGTATTGAATACGTTTTGGAATAACATCTCCGCCTAAACGTTTCTTTTTATTTTCTTCATAATCAGAATAAGACCCTTCAAAGAAATAGACCTGTGAATCGCCTTCAAAGGCAAGGATATGCGTACAGATTCTATCCAGGAACCAACGGTCGTGAGATATCACTACGGCACAGCCTGCAAAGTTCTCTAAACCTTCTTCTAAAGCTCTTAAAGTATTGACATCTAAATCGTTTGTAGGCTCATCTAATAAAAGAACATTCCCTTCTTCTTTTAAAGTCATGGCAAGATGCAAGCGATTGCGTTGTCCTCCAGAGAGTGTACTTACTTTTTTGTTCTGCTCATTTCCAGAAAAATTAAAACGACTTAAAAAGGCGCGAGAGTTGACTTGCTTCCCTCCTAGCATGATGAGTTCTTGCTCATCAGAGAAATTTTGCCAGATGCTTTTTTCTGGATCGATATTAGCATGTGATTGATCGACATAAGCCAGTTTAACGGTTTCGCCTACGGCAAAAGTTCCGCCATCTGGCATTTCTTGCTCCATGATCATTTTAAAAATGGTCGATTTCCCAGCTCCATTAGGACCAATAATTCCAACGATCCCTGCTTGCGGCAACACAAAGTTTAAATCATCATAGAGTAATTTTTCGCCAAATGCTTTTGCAACACCCTTTGCTTCGATCACATTGGTTCCCAAGCGTGGTCCATTAGGGATAAAAATCTCTAATTTTTCTTGCACCTGCCCTTGATCTTGGCTCATCAATTTATCGTAGTTAGACAAACGAGCTTTCTGCTTGCTTTGCCTTCCTTTGGGTGCCATACGCACCCATTCCAACTCGCGTTCAAGGGTCTTTTGACGTTTCGACGCTTGCTTTTGTTCTTGCGCCAATCGCTTTGATTTTTGATCTAACCAAGAAGAATAATTCCCTTTCCATGGAATTCCTTCTCCGCGGTCTAATTCTAATATCCAGCCCGCAACATTGTCTAAAAAATAGCGGTCGTGTGTTACAGCAATAACCGTTCCTTTGTATTGGGCTAAGTGATGTTCTAACCAGTGAACCGACTCTGCGTCTAAGTGGTTTGTTGGTTCATCAAGCAATAACACATCTGGCTTTTGCAATAGTAAACGACACAGCGCGACACGACGTCGTTCTCCTCCAGATAGTACGCCTACTTTTTGATCGCTAGGTGGAGTACGCAAGGCATCCATAGCAATCTCAAGTTGGGTGTCTAATTCCCAGGCATTTACTGCGTCAATCTCATCTTGTAATTGGGCTTGACGATCCATGAGTTGTTGCATTTTATCTGCATTCTCATATACTTCAGGCAAGCCAAATTGATCATTGATTTGATTGTATTCGTCTAAAATCGCGACTGTTCCTGCAACTCCTTCTTTGACGATCTCTAAGACGGTTTTCTCGTCATCCATTTCTGGCTCTTGCGCAAGATAGCCAACACTATAATCTTGTGAAAAAACTACATCCCCTTGAAAGCTCTTATCTAAGCCTGCAATGATCTTTAACAAAGTTGATTTACCTGAACCATTAAGTCCTAGTATTCCAATCTTTGCGCCATAGAAAAAGCTGAGGTAAATATTCTTTAAAACTGGTTGTTGTGCCGAAGGATAAGTTTTACTTACTCCCGACATTGAGAAAATAACTTTCTTATCGTCTGACATACTTATATTCTTCCTTTTAAAGCGTTAAATGCCCAGGCTACTACATAAAATCCAGCACCTCCAATGTAAAATCCAATGGCATAATCTCTGTACATAAAATAACCTATTAGGATCAAGGCTGTCCCAAAAAGAGAAATGATGAAAGCAGCTATCCTAAAGATCTTGTTTTTGTTTAAACTCATAAATTTGATTTCTTCCAAAAACAAATATCGCACTTTTATTTTATTCGATCCTTTAAAGCTTTTCTTTTCCTTCAAATCCCTGAATACTCAAACAAACTTTCTTATTTTTATCAAAAGAATTGTATGGACTTGAACTTCAACATAAATGAAGATCACAATAAGTTACTCTGGTCAGCTGTCGATAAAAAACTTGCCCAAATTAAATTAGGGGGAGGAAAGAAACAGTTACAAAAACTGCGCGATCAAGGTAAAATGACCGCAAGAGAACGTATAGAAGCGCTTGTGGACTCCAAATCAAAACTGATAGAAATTGGCGCCTTTGCCGCCCATGATATGTATGAAGATTACGGGGGTGCGCCTGCCGCTGGAGTTGTCGTTGTCTTAGGTTATATCCATAAAAGGCTTTGTGTAATCGTTGCTAACGACGCCTCTGTTAAGGCAGGAGCATGGTTCCCTATGGCAGGAAAAAAGAACCTAAGAGCACAAGAAATTGCCCTTGAAAACCACCTCCCCATCGTGTACCTAGTCGATTCTGCCGGTGTCTTTTTACCCATGCAAGACGAGATTTTCCCAGATAAAGAACACTTTGGACGCATCTTTAGAAACAACGCTAAAATGAGCAGTAAAGGGATCATACAGATTGCTGCTGTAATGGGAAGCTGTGTTGCAGGAGGAGCTTATCTCCCCATTATGTCAGATGAATCCTTGATTGTCGATAAAACGGGAAGTATCTTTTTAGCAGGAAGCTATCTTGTCAAAGCCGCCATAGGTGAAGATATTGACAATGAGACCTTAGGCGGAGCTACAACCCATACAGAAATAAGCGGAGTAACCGATTATAAGGTCCCTAATGATGCTGCTGCATTAGAAAAAATTAGATCCTTAATTAACAAGTTAGGTCATCCAGAAACTGCTGGATTTAACCGTATTAAAGCTACTCCTCCCTTGAAGGAGAACACACATTTATTCGGTCTACTCCCAAAAGAGCGAAACACTCCCTATGATATTTACCCTATGATTGAACAATTAGTTGATCAAGGAGAATATGACGAATATAAAGCCGGCTATGGTAAAACCATCATCACCGCCTATGCCCGTATCGATGGTTGGGCTGTAGGAATTATCGCTAACCAGCGCAAGGTGGTCAAATCTAAAAAAGGAGAAATGCAGTTGGGAGGAGTCATCTATGGTGACGCTGCAGATAAAGCCACTCGCTTTATCGCCAACTGTAACCAAAAGAAAATCCCTTTGGTTTTTTTACAAGATGTCACCGGTTTTATGGTTGGCAGTCAAGCAGAACATGGAGGTATAATAAAAGATGGTGCCAAAATGGTCAATGCCATGGCCAACTCTGTCGTACCAAAATTCACTGTTATCATGGGGAATTCTTATGGAGCAGGAAACTATGCCATGTGTGGAAAAGCATTTGACCCTCGTCTTATTGTTGCTTGGCCTTCGGCGGAAATGGCTGTAATGGGGGGCGCTCAAGCGGCAAAGGTTTTAATGCAAATAGAAGCAAGCTCGCTAAAGAAAAAAGGCGTAAAAATCTCTGAGGAGGAACAAAAAGCCTTATTTGAAAAAATCAAAGGGAGTTATGACAAGCAAACCAAAGCAGAATATGCCGCGGCACGTTTATGGACAGATGCTATTATCAATCCAACAGAAACTAGAAAATGGATCAGTATGGGAATTGAAGCCGCTAACCACGCTCCTATCACAGAACGTTTTAATATGGGCGTCTTACAAGTTTAAGCTTGAAATGGTTTGCTGACGCATAATCTTTCCGTTTGGGGTGCGTTCAAAGAGTGCAACAGCATATACTTCTTTAGGCAATTCATATTTTGATAACCCCTCAATACTAGAAAGTTGATGGAGGATATCTGGAGCATGATCTCCCTCTACTAACAATATTACCTTTTGCCCTAGGGATAGATCTTTTATAGCTCCTACAAAAAATGGCTGTGAAATATGTGCAGCCATTTTTGCTTCTATTTCCTCAGCTATGACTTTAATACCACCAGTATTAATTACATTATCTACTCGTCCTTTTAACAGAAAACGATGATCACTTTCAAGGCTGACCAAATCATTTGTAACGATTTTCTCTTGTGATAAATAAGGTACATCTATGACCAGGCAATCGCGTTCATCTGTTGATAGTTTCACAGCCGGAAGAGGTGTAAACAACATAGTATCCCCATTGATCTTTCGCGAAGCGATATGGGTTACTGTTTCTGTCATCCCATAGGTTTCAAAACAATGCGTACTTTTCAGCTTTAACTTCTCTTTTAGCTGAATGGAAGGAGGCGCTCCCCCTATCAAAAGGGTTTTTACTTTGTTCAAATCTTCAAAAGCATGTTCTACCTGCAAGGGTACCATAGCCGCAAAATCATAGGTTTTATTTGTATTGGCCAAAACATTTCCTTGCGGGGGAACTAAATCTATTTCTAACCCTAGTATCATAGCACGAACGAGCATCATCTTTCCTGCAATAAAATCTGCGTTGAGACAATGAAGGGCCTTATCCCCTATTTTTAGGTTAAAATGGTCTCCTGTCGCTAGAGCAGAATTCACCATCGCTTGTTTATTATATTGAATTAATTTTGGCTTGCCTGTAGAACCAGAGGTCTTTAAAGTGATAATTTCATTCGGGCGAATCCAGTCCATCAAAAAATCCCCAATGGCTTTTTCGTGGGCTTCCCCTTCTTTGATAAAAGAATAAGCAATCTCAAAAAGATCATCAAAACGATAGTGATTACCGTTCAGTAAAAATCTATTGTGAACATTGGTATAATTTGGTCTATGCTCCATCAATAGTACTGATTAGTTTGTGATACCAGTTTTTCCATTGGTATTTTTTTGCTAAAAAGAGCAAACTCAATGGATAAATAACAACTAAAAGCAGGAATAATTCAAGGGTTAAATTAGGGGTAGAAACATCTTTGAATAAAGAAGCGGTTTGAAAGGCGGTCCAGTCTGCAGTGACAAGTATGGCAGTGATTAGATTATTCGCTACATGAAACCCTATGGCGAGTTCGATCCCTTCGTCCATCAAACTCATGATGCCAAAAAACAAGCCCGTACCAATATAATAGGCTAATAAACCATAGCCCAATTTATCAATTTCTGGATTGAGGATATGCAAACTTCCAAAAATGACTGAAGTTAATAAAAGTGACAATAATCTGCTTTTGGTCAAGGTGGCGAAGCCTTGCAATAAATAGCCGCGAAATAGCCATTCTTCTAAAGCCGATTGAAAAGGAATGAGCAAGCAGGCAATTACAAACATGGTCAAGAAAGGTTGCAATTCGAAATTCCACTGATAATCATTTGGCGAGAGCCATAAACTTATTGCAAAAACTAGCACACTTATTCCTCCCCAAAAAGTAAACCCAAAGAGAATTCTCTTGACATCTATAAAGTCTCTAATAGTGGTGACGGCTGTTAAACTTTGACGGTGGATGTATTTGATCACAAATAAAAAGCCCAAAAAGGCAATTACAGAAGGGATCAATAAAAGCAATAAGGTCACATTAGTGTCGAGATGCGCGAAATAATCCAGTTGGCTGGTCACTGCAATAGGGTCTTCTGGCATAAAGAAAAACATGGGAATTTGCCCAAAGAAACTAAAAAGAATAACAATAAGTGAACCTATGAGGTAAAAACCAAAAGGACGCTTATCTGTTGAAAAATCTGTTAAGAAAGAAGTTGGTTTATCGGTTGCCATTGTTGGGTATTGTCGATGTTAATATAACCATTTTTTATTTCTAAAGGAGCGGGAATATTGTTGGTGTATAAACTCCCTGTCCCTAAACCTTGATGCCCCTTATAGCCCTGTTGATAGACCCATTGTGCGATCGCATTAAGCCCAATATTACTTTCTAAAGCACTGGTCACCCAGCTGTCTATTCCCCTTGCTGTTGCAAGGCTTGTCCACTCTTCTGCACCTTGAAAGCCACCAATAAAACTAGGCTTTAAAATAATATACTGCGGTTGAATACTGTCTAATAAAGCAATCTTCTCTGCGGTGCTAAAAACCCCAATCAATTCTTCGTCAAGCGCAATCGGGAGAGGTGTTTTTTGACATAGCGCCTTCATCTCTTCCCAATTTCCTTGTGGGATAGGTTGCTCGATGGAATGTAACTCTAGGTCTGCTAGAATATGCAATTTCTCGAGGGCATCCTGTCCAAAAGCGCCATTGGCATCCACCCTTAAAACCATTTGATCTGCACTGTAGCGCTTCCTAATGGCTTTTAAAATTTCGACTTCGTCGGAAAAGGCGATCGCTCCCACTTTCATTTTAATGCAGGAAAAGCCTTGGGCGAGTTTTTCTTCTACTTGATCAAGCATAAACTGCTGATCTCCCATCCAGATCAAGCCATTGATGGGAATCTTTGTTTCCCCAGTAGAAAAAGCGGAAGGAAATAAGGAGAAAGCATCTACTTGTTCAAAGGACAAAAAGGCCATTTCTAGCCCCATCTGTATGGAAGGAAATTCTGTCAAGGCAGCATAAAGGGCATCTTTTCCTAAATGAATATTATCGCAAACCCAAGCGAGTTTTGCCTCATAATCTGGTCGATCATCTATACTTAAGCCTCTTAATAAACCACATTCTCCTAACCCTTGCTTCGCTTCGTTTTCAAGTACAATAAACCAAGTCTCTTTTATTTTTAAAATCCCACGAGAGGTACCGCTGGGACGCTTAAATTGCAAGACATGTTTTTTGTAGTAGGCTTTCATTAGTGTGCTATATAAAAACCTAAGATAAATACAATGGCAAAAAAGAAGGTGCTTACTGCGACCACTTTTAACTCTGGATCAAGACTTTTTCCGCCTTTCGATTTTGACACGCGAATCAAATGATTCCCCAGTGGTAGAAAAAGGAGTAAGAATAGATAAGAAAAAACACTTTCAGCGTTTAAAAAAGCATAAATACTGCTTAATACAAAAGCAGTAATGACAAGAAAACTGTGATATATCCTTCCTTTATCATAGCCCAAAAGCAAGGGTACAGTGAGTTTATTTGAAGCGCGATCATTGTCCATGTCCCGCAAATTATTCAAATTCAATACTGCAGTACTAAACAATCCAATACTGGCAGCGGGCAATATTAATGTAAGTGGTAACAATTGTGTCTGTAAGTAATAGGACCCTAATACACTTACTCCGCCAAAAAAGAGAAAGACAAACAGATCCCCCAAGGCATAATAGCCATAAGCAGAATCTCCAATGGTATACTTAATCGCAGCGATTATACTCGCCAGGCCTAGTGCGATAAAAAAGAGTGCTTTCCCCCAGTCTTCACTTCCAAAAGCCAGATAAATTAAACTCAATGCAAACAACAAACTAACTCCCGCTGTAATCTGAATCCCTTTTTTGAGGGCGGCTTTAGTTAATAAGCCTTGCTGTAAAACTCTTTTAGGGCCTAAACGTTGATCGTTGTCGGTTCCTTTTACCCCATCGCCATAATCGTTGGCAAAATTTGATAAGACCTGAAAAGCAATGGTGGTGAGTAGGGCCAAAATAAACAGTGACCATGAAAAACTTCCCTCAATCCAAGCAATACCATTTCCCACTAATATTCCCGAAACAGATAAAGGAAGCGTACGTAAACGGGCGGCGGCGAACCAAACAGAGATTGTCTGCATTATTTATTGAGTAATATTCTTTCCCCAGATTTATATGAGGTAATCCATAAGTCTGTCAATCCTAATTTTATTAATTCTTGTCTAAAAGCTTCCGCCTCTTCTTCAGTAGCAAAATTTCCTAAGGAATAAGCATTGAAGTCTTGTAGTGGATAAGCTTTGAAGTTGACAAAATTATCTGAGAACAAGAGGATATCACTATTGGCAGAAGCCGTAAACTGTACCGTATAGACGGTGAATTTTTTTAAGTTTTCTTGTATCTCTTTTGAACTACCGCCTAAGATTTTATTTTCTAATTCCAGTTGCTCAATGCGACTAATTATTGCTGAATCATCTTCTGTACTATTAAAACCAAAAAAGTAAATACCGCCCAGAATCAATATTGCCAGTGCAATGAAGAACCCTAGGCGATAGATATCATAACGAAGTAACTTTGCTTTATTCTCTTGTTGCAGATTTTGAAAGAAAGCTGCGGCTTTCTTTTCTTGATCTACTTCTTTGTAGAGGGCGGCAAGTTGATCTTCGTCTATAAAAGGCATAAGATTATTTTATGGGAATTTTGGATACTGCTTAAAATCAGGATCACGCTTGTCTAAAAAGGCGTGTTTCCCTTCTTGGGCTTCGTCCATTAAATAATACATTAAGGTCGCATCTCCCGCTAATTGCATAAGCCCGTGTTGCCCATCGAGTTCTGCATTCAAGCAACGCTTGACCATACGCAAAGCAAGCGGACTTCTTTTCTGCATTATAGAACACCATTCTAATACAGTGGTTTCTAAGTCGGCTAAAGGCACTACTTTATTGACCATTCCCATCTCTTCTGCTTCGTGTGCAGAGTATTGATTACATAAGAACCAGATCTCACGGGCTTTCTTTTGGCCTACGTGGCGTGCTAAATAAGAGGAGCCAAAGCCCCCGTCAAAACTTCCCACTTTAGGACCAGTTTGTCCAAAGATGGCATTCTCACTAGCGATGGTTAAATCACAGACCACGTGAAGTACATGTCCCCCCCCAATGGCATAACCATTAACCATGGCGATCACTGGCTTAGGGATTTCTCTAATTTTTTTATGCAGGTCAAGGACATTTAAACGAGGAACACCGTCTTCGCCTACATATCCACCTACTCCTTTAACATTCTGGTCTCCCCCACTACAAAAAGCTTTTTCACCGGCACCAGTAAATACCACTACATCAATGTCATTGCGTTCACGGCAAATATCCATTGCTTCTAGCATTTGATTGTTCGTCTCTGGACGAAAAGCATTGTATACTTCAGGGCGGTTTATAGTGATTTTAGCTACACCATTATAGATTTCAAATAAAATATCTGAATACGATTTGATTGGGGTCCACTTGATTTCTGTCATGAATTTTTTGTTTTAAAAATACGTCATTTATCCTTATTCTGCTTGCATAGATTTAAAGTAATTGAGCAAGACTTTATCATTCAATTTTCTTGGGGTTTTGATCTCTAATAATTGGGGGCGATTTGCAGGACGAAAAAAGCGCTTTAACTGCCACTTTAAGTCAAGACTAGAGGAGGCAGAACGATAGCCTAAGCCATGTGCTTTACAAAGCTGTTTTGTCGATCTGTTTTGCACTGTTTCAAAATAGGTATCATAAGCGGGGGTATCTTTCTCTCCCGGGAGAATACGAAAAATTCCTCCTCCTTGATTGTTGATCACTATGATACGGGTAGATGGTTTTAAATAATTATGCCACAGCCCGTTCGCATCATAGAAAAAACTCAGATCTCCTGTAACGAATAAGGTGGGAACCTCATTGACCCAGGCGGCTCCCATGGCTGTAGAAGTACTACCATCGATGCCGCTGGTGCCACGATTACAATAAATACCGCTTAATTGTGGTAAAGCAAATAGTTGGGCATAACGAATGGTTGAACTATTGGCTAACTGTAGCAGATATCCCTTTGGCAATTGCCTAAAAATCATATCAAAAGCCTTAAAATCTGAAAAAGGAAGCTGCTTGATATAATCGAGTCCTAACAAACGCTGTTTGTTGTATTGTGCTAAAAAATTGACGCAGTAATTGCTTTGTACATACTCCTTTTTTTCGGCCATTAAGGCCTCAAAAAAGACCGAAGGTGCAATCTTGAGGTGATCAGTTAAGCAGTAGTAAGTATCATAGGCTTTTTTGTGATCAAGATGCCAATGTTGTTTTGGAGAATACGCTCTTAAAAAAGCTTTGATTTTTTTAGACACCACCATCCCGCCAAAGGTCAATAAGAGCTCTGGCTGATATTCACTTAAATCCTTTCCTGCATTTTCTAAGGGAGCGATAAAAGTATCAATGGACTCAATAAAGGTGTAGTGAGACAAATTAGAGGTCGTTTCTGTCAAGACCGTAACAGAGGGATCTGCGGCTAAAAAATCCACTATTTTTCCTTCTAAACTGTCTGGGGCTAATACCCCTACTAAAATCATTTTTTTAGAGGCTTGTTGCCACTGCGTCAAAAAGGGAGAAAGGTCAATTGGATCCTGCTTAGGGCAAAAAGGGAAACATTGCCCTAAGCCTAATTGTGTATTGGTCGTATCATATAAAGGCTCTTCTAACGGAATATTAAGATGTACCGGACCACATTGCGCTAGGGCTGTATCCAGTACCTGATTGATGGCTTTTTCGTTTTCAGACTGGATTTGATCTTGTCGCTCTTTGATCTCTTTTTCCGTTGCATTTTTGGATAAAAGGGTCTGACTAGGATGTGCCAAAAGCGTTGCGGTAGCATGTGAAACATCTGGGGTTAAGTATGCTGCTGCTTCAAGGTGTGGTTCAAAGACTTGGGTTTGCCGAATGGTTTGTCCATCTCCAATATCAATGCGGTGTGGCATACGATCTGCCGAAAGTACTACTAGCGGAATATCACTGTAAAAGGCTTCTGCCACGGCGGGGTAATAATTCAATAATGCCGATCCAGAAGTGCAAACCACGGCAACTGGTTGCTGAATTTGCTGGGCGATACCCAAAGCAAAAAAAGCCGCTGCACGCTCGTCGACGATGCTGTAGGTTGTAAAAAAAGGACTAGCCGTAAAACCTTTGGTTAAAGGGGCGTTGCGAGAGCCCGGAGAGATGACAATATGCTGTATGTTTTTAGCCGCACAAAATTGAACAATGGTTTGCGCCAAAGGAATTGAGGGGTACAATTGCTCCACATTGGTCTCGTTCATTTTCGTCATAGCGCAACAAAAATACAAAACGTCTGTGCTTCCCCTTCATTTTAATGCAAAAATCACAAGGCCGATAAAAAAGTAGTGGCTTTACGACAAATCTCTTCCCATTCTTTGTTAGGATCACTCCCTGCAGTGATCCCTGCACCAGTGTAAATCCTTAGACTATTTTGCGATAATTTCCCACAGCGTAAGTTGACAAAGAAATTGGCTGTCACCCTTTTAGAAAAAGGACCTAAAAAGCCAGTATAATAGGCACGATCATAATCTTCATGCGCATGGATATAATCTACTGCAGCTGCCTTTGGCAGGCCTCCTACTGCGGGAGTGGGATGCAAATACTGCACAAGGGACAATAAATTTCCTGCTTCAATGGCTGCATTAATGGGGGTTTGTAAATGAAAGAGTTTCCCGGCTTGTACTGTGGTTCGCTCGCCTACTTGAATGTTATGAGCGGCGCCACTTTGGCGTAAGCCATCTACTATAGCATCAACTACTATTTGTTGTTCGTGCTTTTCTTTTTGAGTCCAGTCGGTATCGCTTTCGCCGCTAGGCAAAGTCCCCGCTAAAGCCACAGTCGAAAAATGTCCATTTTCTAACGTGACCAAACGCTCTGGAGATGCCCCTAACCATTGCCCGGTTTCTGGATGAAACCAATAGTAAACAAAGGCATTGGTATAGGTGTTCGCTAAACGAGTGAAGACTGCACTACCCTCTCCCTGATAAGTTAAATCAAAGGCGTTGGACAAGACCACTTTTTCAAGAGCGGTATCAGTGATTTTTTGCACCGCAGCGGTAACTTTAGCTTCAAAATTCACCTTTGCACCATGGGGCAATACAGGGGTTTCACTAGAAGCATTTAACGCGCTAAGCGCAAAACTTTTTTGCTGACTCGCTGGAACCATCAACTGTTTTTGCTGTCGAACAAAAGGAGCAAATACAAAGCCCTCTTCCTCAAAATTACAGGTCCAGTGCGTCGTGTTGTCTGATTGATAATAGCAGTGTACTTGGGCTTTTTGCGGAAAGCGAAAAAGCACAAAAGGGTATTGTTTTTCTAATAAGTCTGCGAGAAATTCTTGCATCTATTCTTGTGGAAGCGTCATGGTGGTTAACTTTATTAAAGAGACCAGCTGATCTTCATCGTCGGTTACTTTGATCTGCCAGATTTGAGTGGTGCGTCCTTTATGAATACTTTCTGCGCGTGCATACACATTCCCAGACGTTACAGAACGCAAATGATTCCCCGACATCTCTATCCCGCGAACGATTTGGTTTTCGCCTTTGGCAAAAATATAAGAGGCTACACTACCCACGGTTTCTGCTAGGGCAAAAGTGGCGCCGCCATGTAAAACGCGATCGGGTTGATAGACGCTTTCATTGACCGGCATTTTAGCGACGAGATAATCGTCCCCTAATTCAGTAAAACTGATCTCTAGGGTCTTTAATAAGTAGTTATTCGTCGATTGATTGAGCAAGACAAGCTTGTCGGCATTTTCCATGCTTTTTTTATTCAAATTTAAGGAATAATAAAAGGCCTGCAAGTCGTGTTTGATCTATTCTTTTGTAGAAGGCTGCTAATGTTCATTTTGTCTTGATAAAGGACGGAGCGTAAAGAAAACAGCCGGTGGCTGTTTTTAGCGACGGGCCAGATGGCGCGTGGGCCAAAAAAGTGAACTGCTCTCCTAAAGCAAAAGAACTCGCTGCGCTCAAACAGCTTTTGCTTCTTTACGGAGATCACTCCCCTTTTCTTTACGCCGATTTCGTGAATGTCAAAAAGGGAATTGTACTAAAAACGGTCATTGAGCGAAGTTGATCCACTATACATCAAAGCCAAAACCAGCAATGATCTTGAATTAGAGATTAAACAGTGGAAGGGAAACAAAAGCGTGGGGCGGCTTAAAGTGTAGATTTTTTACAAATAGCTTGTGTTGGTGTTGAGTAGCATAAACATAAGTACAGTCCTTAAAATAAAAAAGGGCTTAACGGCAGTCGATAAAGCGAAAATGGCTTTAGTAGGTTTCATGTAATTTGGATTCTCAATAAAAGTATAAAAAATATTGACATAAAAAAAGCGACCCAAAAGGAGTCGCTTTTTCATCTAAAAAGGTCAAAGGTTTATTTGACTTCTTCAAAATCAACATCTTGTACATCGTCACCAGCTGCGGCTTCTCCACCTGCATTAGCAGTTGGGTCTGGTCCTGGCTGGCCTTGGGCTTGGCCTTCGGCTTGTGCCTTGTACATTTCTTCAGAAGCTACTTTCCAGGCTTCATTGATCTTTTCTAAAGCGGGATCGATAATGGCCAAGTCTTTGGTTTCATACGCTTTCTTTAATTCTTCTAAAGCTTCTTCGATGGGCTTTTTCTTATCGTCAGAAAGTTTTTCTCCAAACTCTTTCAATTGACTTTCGGTTTGAAAAATCATTTGATCGGCAGCGTTGAGTTTATCGACCTGCTCTTTGGCTTGCTTATCTGCTTCGGCATTTGCTTCGGCTTCCTGCTTCATTTTCTCGATTTCTTCTTCGGTTAAACCAGAAGAAGCTTCGATGCGAATGTCTTGTGTTTTTCCTGTGGCTTTATCTGCGGCAGTTACTTTGATGATTCCGTTCGCATCAATATCAAAGGTTACTTCGATTTGAGGTGTTCCTCTAGGCGCTGGTGGAATTCCATCTAAGTGAAAACGACCAATGGTCTTATTGTCTGCCGCCATAGAGCGCTCTCCTTGTAAGACGTGAATCTCTACAGACGGTTGGTTGTCTGCTGCGGTAGAAAAGACTTGTGATTTCTTGGTCGGAATGGTGGTGTTCGATTCGATTAATTTCGTCATTACACTTCCCATGGTTTCAATCCCTAGCGAAAGTGGAGTAACGTCTAAGAGTAAAACATCTTTTACATCTCCAGTTAATACTCCCCCTTGGATCGCCGCACCAATGGCGACTACTTCGTCTGGGTTTACACCTTTTGATGGCTTTTTGCCAAAGAATTTTTCGACCTCTTCTTGGATAATCGGGATACGCGTTGACCCTCCTACTAAGATGATTTCATCAACGTCTGAAGTCGATAAACCTGCATCTTCTAATGCTTTCTTTACAGGAGCCATCGAACGACGTATTAATTCGTCAGACAACTGTTCAAACTTAGAACGGGTTAAAGTGGTTACTAAGTGTTTAGGTCCAGAAGCGGTTGCTGTAACATAAGGCAAGTTGATCTCTGTCTGGGTAGAAGAAGATAATTCAATCTTCGCTTTTTCCGCCGCTTCTTTTAAACGTTGCAACGCCATAGGATCTTTTCTTAAGTCCATGCCTTCTGCTTCGTTAAATTGATCTGCTAACCAGTCGATTAGAACTTGGTCAAAGTCATCTCCCCCTAGATGAGTATCCCCATTGGTAGCAAGTACTTCAAAGACTCCGTCTCCTAATTCGAGGATAGAGATATCAAAGGTTCCTCCCCCTAAATCATATACGGCAATCTTGCGGTCTGCCCCACCTTTGTCCATTCCATAAGCAAGTGCAGCTGCTGTTGGTTCGTTGATGATACGTTGTACTTTAAGACCAGCAATTTCTCCCGCTTCTTTTGTCGCTTGACGTTGTGCATCGTTAAAATATGCTGGGACAGTAATTACAGCTTCAGTTACATCTTGACCTAAGTAATCTTCTGCCGTCTTCTTCATTTTTTGAAGGGTCATGGCAGACAATTCTTGTGGGGTATATAAACGCCCGTCGATGTCTACACGTGGGGTGTTATTATCTCCTTTTACTACCTTATAGGCAACAGTAGAAGCTTCTTTTGAAGATTCAGAATATTTGTTTCCCATAAATCGCTTCACAGAAGCGATGGTTTTTGTAGGGTTTGTTACTGCTTGACGTTTCGCAGGATCTCCTACTTTGATCTCTCCTCCTTCTACAAAGGCAATAACCGATGGGGTGGTGCGCTTTCCTTCTGCATTTGGGATAACAACAGGTTCGTTACCTTCCATTACCGAAACACACGAATTGGTCGTTCCTAAATCGATTCCAATTATTTTACTCATGTTAGTGGTTTTAATTTTTTTTTGAATAAGACAAGGAATATGCCATATTGAATTTTCTGACAGGCTGTCAGCATCATCAGACAGTTTGTTCCAATTTTTACTTTTATTATCATTTAAAATGGGAAAAGAAGTACATTTGAGAAAAATTAGTAGTCATGTCCACGGCCAAAAAAAGTTACCAACGCATCACCACGAATTCTTTAATTCAAATGAAAAAAGATGGCGAGAAGATTGCCATGCTTACCTCTTATGATTACACCTTTGCAGGGATTGTAGATGCTGCAGGGATAGATGTGATCTTAGTAGGCGATTCTGCCTCGAATGTAATTGCAGGGCATGAGACAACTTTACCCATTACCCTAGACCAAATGATTTATCACGCCAGTTCTGTTGTTCGTGGAGCGAAAAGAGCCTTAGTTGTGGTGGATCTTCCTTTTGGGACCTATCAAGCCGATTCTAAAGAAGCGCTCAAGTCTGCCATTAAAATCATGAAAGAATCAGGTGGACATGCCGTAAAGCTAGAAGGAGGCGTCCAAGAAAAGCAATCGATTGAGCGTATTCTTCAAGCGGGAATTCCTGTCATGGGACATTTAGGCTTAACCCCACAATCGATCTATAAATTTGGAACCTATACCGTTCGTGCAAAAGAAGAGGAAGAAGCTGCTCAATTGCTTTCAGATGCAAAGATGCTGGAAGAATTGGGTTGTTTTGGCGTAGTCCTAGAAAAAATCCCTGCTGCATTAGCTAAAAAAGTAGCCGAATCTATCAGTATTCCTGTGATCGGGATTGGCGCAGGAAATCATGTCGATGGCCAAGTGCTGGTTTTACACGATATGCTGGGGATGAGCAAAGAGTTTAGTCCGCGATTCTTACGTCGTTATGCCGACTTACACAGCGCCGTTACAGAGGCGGTATCTGCTTATACGACCGATGTTAAATCTGGGGATTTCCCTAACGAAAAAGAGCAGTATTAACTCGCTAGATCCTTCTTCGATTTTATTTGAAGACAATCATTTATTGGTGGTCAATAAAGCGCCAGGGCAGTTAGTCCAAGGGGATAAAACTGGGGACGTACCTTTAGTCGATTTGGCGAAAGCCTACATCAAAACAAAATACAATAAACCCGGCGAAGTTTTCCTGGGGGTCGTACATCGCTTAGACCGTCCCACCAGCGGAGTGTTAGTTTTTGCGCGTACCTCAAAAGCCTTAAACCGTTTAAACGAACAATTTAAATCCAGGGAAGCGAAAAAGATTTATTGGGCCATTGTGGAAGGCACTAAAGTGCCAAAGCAACAAAGCTTAAAGCACTGGTTAGTTCGCAATTCTAAACAGAATAAATCTTATGCCCACAAAAAGGAGATCGCCAATAGTAAAGAAGCGCGACTTAGTTTTCAATTACATCATTCCTTAGATCGCTACAGCTGTTTAGAGATTAAATTGGATACTGGAAGACACCATCAAATTAGAGCTCAACTGAGTTTTGAAGGGCATATTATCAAAGGAGATTTAAAATACGGTGCCGCAAGAAGTAATAAAGATGGCAGCATTTGTTTGCATGCACGATCTTTAGAAATCCTGCATCCCGTGAAAAAAGAAGCCATTAAGTGGACTGCTGCACCGCCTAAAGATGTGTTATGGCTGGCTTGTGTTGCCGCTGACTCTTCAAGGACTTTGCCTTGATAATTTGTGCGATAGGCTTATTTTCTATTTTACTTTCTAACCAAGACAAAATGTCTAAGTACAAGAACGCCCTTCTTTCATAGGGATCTTCTTCATATTGCTTTAGTTCTTCATGCAATTGTTTAAAGTGTAGTTTTAACTCTTGTGGATATATATCCCCTAACTTTCTTATAAAAGTAATCATGGATTTTTGCACCTCGTGAAGGTCATCCATCTTCAACAAGAATTTATAGGTATCGCGAATATGGGTATCGATATGATAGTCATAGCCAGCTTCATAATGGGCGACAAGATTGAGAACTCGCGCAAAACACAAGAGGTCCTCTCGCATTTTAAGGCCTTTGTTTTGAACAATTTTATTCAGATAAATTATAGCGCTTTCATAGTCTTCACAGCCAAAGTATAAACAGCCTAATTTATAATACAACAACATGACATGATGGGCGTCTATTTTGTTTTTATATTGTTCAATATGTGCTAATATCTCTGGTACAATTACTTGGCCTGCTTTGAATTCACCCTCTAAAAAGTAGAGATTTAATTGGTTGTTATAAGAGTAAAGGAAACTAAGGACTTTTAAATTATCATTTTTAGGGAAACGATCAGAGGCTAATACAACCTTCATATCGTATAAGACAGTTTTAAAACGCTCTGGATGCTTGATTAAAACAATGGCTTCTAATAAAAAATTATTGGCCTTAAGATAAAAAACGGGATGGGATTCTATCATACGCGGGAATTGTCGAAACAACTCTACCCAGCGGGTAGCATACTTATAACTAGACAAAAAGTCTTGGGTTAATAAACTGTACCACACATGGGCTTTACAATACCACATGCGCTCTCTAAACCCCATTTCTTCATAAGCTACATTAGGCAAGCGTTCAAAAAAGAATTTGGTTACTTCTCTAAATTCGCTATCACTTTTTACATAACCAGCTTTGATTAATCGCTCGTATATTTGCAGAGAAAGATTGGACAATTGACTGCACAATTCGTTCTGCTCAGAAAGGTTTGATGCATCTTGAATCAACTGCTCTGCACGATTGCTCATGCTGCGCGTAATATATTGTGATTCAATCACTTTTTCTAATTCCACAATTTCAAAAGCCAAGTATTTTTCTTCAAAACCATAAGCAATACTTTTGGCCTTTTCAAGGATTTTTAAGCTTTGTTTATACAAGCCTTTTTGGTATAAAACAGTAGCAAAATCTAATTGTTCCCTGATTTGCATTCGGGCATTTTGAATGGAGGGATTCATTCTTAAACTCACCAAAATTTGGCGGTACAGATGCGCCTTGAGATTCGAGAGTTGTTGTTTAGTGACAAAATTTTTCTTGAGAATTTCTCGCTCATCATAGGTCTTTGCACGATCCAAAATATTGAACAAATGCAGGAATTTTGCGTTCTGATTTGCCTCTACTCTTCCAGCATATAATTTAAATTGCCGCTTTTCTGATTTAGAGAGCGATTTAACGAGTCTGAATAAATTTTCTTTATGATCGGTAGTCATAGGGACATATTTGAACGTAAAACTATGAAAATAAATTATTTATAACAACACTTATAGCTTTAGAAATCGTAATAAATTTCTACCAAAAATAAGGCTGTTTTGCCAATAAATAGTACTTTCGTTTATAGAAATCATAAGGGCTTCCATGGCAACAGATCAAGTACAAATTTTTGACACCACATTAAGAGACGGAGAACAAGTTCCCGGATGTAAATTAGACACTAAAAATAAGTTAATTATTGCAGAACGTCTAGACCTTCTTGGAGTGGATATTATTGAAGCAGGCTTCCCTATTTCTAGTCCTGGAGACTTTCATTCTGTGGAAGAAATCGCTAAGTTAGTCAAGAACGCCACTGTTTGTGGTTTAACCCGATCTGTAAAAAAAGATATTGAAGTCGCTGCAGATGCACTTAAGCATGCTAAGCGACCTAGAATCCATACAGGAATTGGGACCTCTGATTCCCATATCAAATACAAGTTTAACTCTACCCGTGAGAAAATCATCGAGCGTGCGGTTGCCGCCGTGACATATGCAAAGACCTTTGTAGAAGATGTTGAGTTTTATGCCGAAGATGCCGGGAGAACCGACAATGAATTTCTTGCCCGTGTTTGCGAAGCAGTTGTCAAAGCTGGAGCAACTGTTTTAAACATTCCAGATACCACTGGCTACTGCCTACCTGAAGAATACGGCGCTAAAATCAAGTACCTTAAAGAAAATGTTACTGGAATTGATAAAGCCACATTATCTTGTCATTGTCATAACGATCTAGGACTGGCTACAGCTAATTCTATCGCTGGAATCATCAATGGAGCACGACAAATTGAGTGTACCATTAACGGAATCGGGGAACGTGCTGGAAACACCTCTTTAGAAGAAGTCGTGATGATTATGCGTCAACACCCAACCCTTAAACTAGATACAAACATCAACTCAAAGTTGTTATACGACACCAGTCGCTTAGTATCTGAAAGTATGGGAATGATGGTGCAACCTAATAAAGCTGTCGTAGGAGCAAATGCTTTTGCCCACAGCTCTGGGATTCATCAAGACGGGGTCATCAAAAATAGAGAAACCTATGAAATCATGAATCCACATGATGTAGGCGTAACAGAATCTGCAATTGTTTTAACCGCGCGTTCTGGCCGAGCTGCTTTAGCCTATCGAGCCAAAAATGTAGGGTTTGAATTAGATAAACTACAATTAGATAAAGTCTATCAGGAATTTTTAAAATTTGCTGATTTACAAAAAGAAATTAGCGATAATGATATTCCAAAAATCATTGAAGCCGCAAAATTATAAACCATTCTATTCTTTCACAGATGAAGAAAACACTTTTTGATAAAGTTTGGGATTCACACGTTGTTCAACAAGTTGAAGACGGTCCAGACATTCTTTTTATTGATCGCCACATGGTACACGAAGTAACGAGTCCAGTGGCTTTTTTAGGTTTAAAAAACCGTAAGATTCCAGTAATGTATCCAGAGCGTACTTTTGCAACAGCAGATCACAATACACCAACGATCAATCAACACCTTCCAGTGAAAGATCCACTGTCTGCAAATCAACTAAAAGCATTAGAAAAAAATGCTGCAGCACACGGAATTTCTTACTGGGGATTAGGGCATGAAAAAAACGGAATTGTTCACGTAGTAGGACCAGAATATGGTATCACCCAACCTGGAGCTACCATTGTTTGTGGAGATTCACATACTTCAACTCATGGTGCCTTTGGGGCAATTGCTTTTGGGATTGGAACATCTGAAGTTGAGATGGTACTTTCTACCCAATGTATTATGCAGCCAAAGCCAAAGAGCATGCGCATCAATATTAATGGGGAATTAGGTAAAGGCGTAACGCCAAAGGATGTTGCCTTATACATCATTTCACGTTTATCCACTTCTGGTGCAACGGGCTATTTTGTTGAATATGCTGGTGATGTTTTTACTGCTATGTCCATGGAGGGTCGTATGACCGTTTGTAATCTTTCGATCGAAATGGGAGCACGTGGTGGAATGATTGCTCCAGACGAAAAGACATTTGACTATATTAAAGGACGTGAGTTCACGCCTACTGCTGCAGCTTGGGATAAAGCCAAAGCTTATTGGGATACCCTTCACACAGACGAAGGAGCATCTTTTGACAAAGAATATCACTTTGATGCCAGCGAAATCGAACCAATGATTACCTATGGTACTAACCCAGGAATGGGAATGGGGATCACCAATGGTATTCCAACTGCTGAAGCCGTTGAAGGTGGGGAAGCTACTTATAAAAAATCTTTGGCCTATATGGGCTATAACGAAGGAGAGGACATGATTGGGAAGCCCATCGATTTTGTTTTCTTAGGAAGTTGTACCAATGGACGAATTGAAGATTTTCGTGCTTTTGCTGAAATCATCAAGGGGCGTAAAAAGGCAGATAATGTTACTGCTTGGTTAGTCCCTGGTTCACATAAAGTATTAGCGGCGATCAAAGAAGAAGGTATTTTAGACGAACTCCACACAGCTGGATTTGAACTAAGAGAACCTGGATGTTCTGCTTGTTTAGCGATGAACGACGATAAAATTCCTGCAGGAAAATATGCAGTGAGTACCTCTAACCGAAATTTCGAAGGCCGTCAAGGCCCCGGTTCAAGAACCCTTTTGGCCAGTCCAATTGTTGCTGCTGCTGCAGCTGTCACCGGAAAAGTAACTGATCCAAGAACCTTACTATAATTATGGCTTACGATAAATTCAAGGTGCTTACTAGCACTGCCGTTCCCTTACCCATTGAAAATGTAGATACTGACCAAATCATCCCTGCGCGCTTTTTAAAAGCGACAGAACGCAAGGGATTTGGTGATAACCTTTTTCGTGATTGGAGATATAATCAAGATGACAGCCCAAAAGAGGACTTCGTTTTAAACAACCCTAAATACAGTGGGAAAATTCTCGTTGGAGGAAAGAACTTTGGTTCTGGATCATCAAGAGAACATGCTGCATGGTCTGTTTATGACTATGGCTTTAGATGTGTGGTATCGAGCTTTTTTGCCGATATCTTTAAAAACAACTGTTTAAACATTGGAGTATTACCCGTTCAAGTTTCTCCAGCATTTCTTGCTGATATTTTTGCGGCCATTGAAAAAGATGCTTCAACAGAATTAGTGATTGATTTACCTGCGCAAAGCATTACAATTAGTAGTACTGGGGCAACAGAATCTTTTGACATCAACACCTATAAAAAAGGGAATATGACCAATGGTTTTGACGATATCGACTATCTGTTAAACATCAAAGATAACATCCGCGATTTTGCGGCCAACACACCTTTATAAGGCTTTATTTTGGGCGCAAGCAAACCACGCAAAATAGAAATAATGGACACCACCCTTAGGGATGGTGAACAAACCTCTGGCGTTTCCTTTTCGGTTTCCGAAAAATTAACCCTAGCAAAGCTTTTATTAGAAGAGCTCAAGGTGGATCGCATAGAAATTGCCTCAGCTAGAGTTTCTAAAGGAGAATTTGATGCGGTCAAGCGTATTACTGCCTGGGCAAACGAAGTTGGACTTTTATCCCAAGTTGAAATCTTGACATTTGTAGATAAAGGGACTTCGATTAAATGGATGCAGGAAGCTGGCGCCAAAGTGCAAAACCTTTTGACCAAAGGATCGGTTAACCATTTAACTTATCAACTAAAGCAAACGCCTGAACAGCATTTTAAGAATATTGGAGAGAACATTGCACTCGCCGAGAAAAAGGGAATACAAACAAATGTTTACCTAGAAGATTGGAGTAATGGCATGCGTAATTCCCCTGAATATGTCTTTGCATTTTTGGACTTTTTGTCTACCCAAAATATTTCAAGGGTTTTATTACCCGATACCTTAGGCGTTTTGACACCAAGTGAAACTTCTCAATACCTCGCAACGATTGTTGCGCGTTATCCTAAGCTTCATTTTGATTTCCATGGACATAACGATTATGATTTAGGCGTAGCCAATGCCATGGAGGCGGTAAAAGCTGGAGTACACGGTTTACACTTAACAGTCAATGGAATGGGAGAAAGAGCAGGAAATGCTCCCCTCGCCTCTGTCGTTGCAGTGCTGAATGACTTTGTACCTACAGTAACAACCAATATTAAAGAAAAGGCCTTGTATAAAGTAAGCCAACTGGTGGCAACCTTTACCGGTTTTAGAATTCCTGCAAATAAACCTATAGTAGGAGCAAATGTCTTTACGCAAACTGCGGGAATACATGCTGATGGAGACTCTAAAAAGAACCTATATTTTAACGATCTTTTACCAGAACGCTTTGGGCGTAAGCGCTCCTATGCTTTAGGCAAAACTTCGGGGAAAGCGAACATTGTCAAAAACTTACAGGAGTTAGGTTTAACCCTAAATGAAGAAGAACTCAAACAAGTAACTCTACGCATTATTGAGTTAGGCGATAAAAAGCAAAAAGTAAGTACAGAAGATTTACCTTATATCATATCAGATGTATTGGGTAGCGTAAGCACAACTAGCGTAATAATCAAATCCTATGTTTTGACGCATTCCAAAGGCTTACAACCCTCTACAACAGTTGCGGTAGAAATTGATGGAGAACTTTTAGAAGAAAATGCCAGTGGCGATGGGCAATATGATGCCTTTTTAAATGCCATTCGCATCATGTATAAAAAGAAAAAACGACAACTCCCCCAATTGGTGGACTATGCCGTACACATCCCTCCTGGGAGTCATTCTGATGCCTTGTGCGAAACCAGTATCACTTGGCTTTTAGACGGAAAAGAATTCATTACCCGTGGTTTAGATTCAGATCAAACCGTATCTGCCATTAAGGCCACCGAAAAAATGTTAAATAGTATAGCACTTTAAATATGAACATGAATATTGCCCTTTTAGCCGGCGACGGAATCGGTCCAGAAGTAATCGATCAAGCCGTGAAAGTAAGTAACGCCATTGCAACAAAATTTGGCCATGAAATCAACTGGACCCCTGCCCTAACCGGTGCAGCAGCCATTGACGCAGTTGGTGATCCTTATCCAGACGAAACCCATGCGGTATGCGAAGCAGCAGATGCTGTTTTGTTTGGAGCCATTGGTTTACCGCGTTTTGACAATGATCCTTCTGCAAAAGTTCGCCCAGAGCAAGGTTTATTAAGAATGCGTAAAAAATTAGGTTTATTCGCTAATGTACGTCCCACCTTTACTTTTCCGTCTTTATTAGATAAATCTCCCTTAAAGCAGGAACGCATCGAAGGAACAGATTTAGTTTTCTTACGCGAATTAACAGGAGGAATTTACTTTGGAGAACGCGGTCGTCTAGACAATGGGAATACCGCTTTTGACACCTGTACTTATACCCGTGGCGAAATTATTCGCTTAGCGAAAAAAGGCTTTGAACTAGCCATGACACGTACAAAAAAGTTATGCTGTGTCGATAAGGCAAACGTCTTAGAAAGTTCTCGTCTATGGAGAGAGACGGTACAAAGCATGGAAAAAGATTATCCAGAAGTAGAAGTATCTTATGAATTAGTCGATGCAGTTGCCATGCGTTTAGTGCAATGGCCTAACAGCTATGATGTCTTAATCACCGAAAACTTATTTGGTGATATATTAACCGACGAAGCCTCTGTCATCTCTGGTTCAATGGGCTTAATGCCCTCTGCTTCTGTAGGAAGTGACAATGCCTTGTATGAACCCATCCACGGTTCATTCCCACAAGCGACTGGACTAGACATTGCTAATCCACTTGCAACGATCTTGTCTGCAGCGATGATGTTTGAAATGTCGTTTAACTTACAAGAAGAAGGCGCCTTGATTCGCAAAGTAGTAGATCAATCTTTGGCAGAAGGTTTTGTAACCGAAGATCTTGCCAATGGTGGAAAAGCCTATAAAACATCTGAGATAGGAGATTATTTAGCAGAACTGATTGCGAAAGCATAAAAAAGTATCTTTTAGCTTTATAATGCAACCGCCCATTCGGGCGGTTTTTTTTGGGATATCACTGATTTATTGCAAATGTTATATTTGTAATTAACTTTAAACAAACCATTGAATGATGACGACTTCTCAATTAAAAGGCTTTTTATGGCAGTGTACCAAGATTAATTTTTTCTTTTTACTCTTTACTTTTGTTGTTTTATTATTGGCTGAACCAGTGTATCATATCCACCAGTATTTTTACAGCGGTAGCTTAGAAGAGTTTCAACAAACCCTCTATTATATGATGGGGATTTATAAACTATTTTGGTTCTTTTTCAATCTAGTACCCTATCTCGCTTTAAGAATGTTAGAAAAGAAAGCCTAATCTAAAAGCGCTTCGATCTCCTTTCTAATTATGGAAGACCACAAGGCATACCCGTCTTTGTTGAGATGCAATTGATCTTCTACAAAAAGGGCGGTCTTTGGCAAACCTTTTTCGTTGAGAAATGCATTAGCAGTAGAAACAAAATACACATTGTCGGTTTTGTCGCAGTAGGCTTTAATTTTTTGATTGACCTTTTTAATGTCTTCCCATTGCGCCCAGCGACTTTTGGTAGGCGTAATTTCTACCCATAAAAAAGGGGTCACTGGATGTCGTTCTCTTATTTGTTTTAGAAAAAATTTAAAGAGCCGTTTGACTTTTGCGGGAGACTCATCTGCTGGATCTCCCTTGATATCGTTCGCAATAAAACCAATGATCATCGCGGGTTGATAGTCGCCTAACAAGGCGTCTGTATAAAAGATGGCATCTCGTAAATGTGCTCCACCATAGCCTCTTTGAATGACGGGATAGGGCGCCATATCTTGTGCTAAGGTTTCCCAAAGTCGAATGCTGGAACTCCCTAGAAACAACAAGGCATTCTCTGGCACTTCAACTTTATTGAGGGCGCGAAAGTTGTTAATTTCGGGCGAAGCCCATGCATAAGAGCTTTTAGGATATTGTTTTAAAGGGGAACATTGGGTGAATAGAAAAAGAAATATAAGTGCGTAAAATAAGCGCATGCTGTTTTTTTTATACCTTTAAGATACTCAATCTTACTAACCTACCGATAGATGAAAAAGCTTTTTGCCCTTTTGTGCTTTATCTCCTGCCTTATTTATGGACAAGAGGAGATCGACCAACCTCAATCCAACATTCAAACCTATACCCCCACTAAACTTCTTTCTCAAGGGCAATGGGATATCAAATGGTTCAATAATCTTTATACTGAAGTAAAAGGAAGGGATGATCGAGGAAATAAAACTAGATTTCCCCGAAAAAATTTCTTTACCTCTTCGCTGGATGTTTTCACTGGAGTGAGCAACGACAATCGCTTGAATATTGGTTTATTGGTAGAATACCGTTCAAATACTATTCTAGGGAAAAACATTTTGGCTCCCTTTGGGTTCTCAACGCAAACTTATCGGCGTAATGGGTTGAGTAGTATTGCACCGGCGATCAAATTCACTCCTATAAAAAACTGGGCGCGTTTTGCTGTCCAAACCTCTTTTAGTCTTCCCTTATTTGAGAATGAATCAGAGGACGGCATCTTTTTAGATCAAAAAGGATACACTTTTCAAAATCGCTTTTTCTATGATTATTTAGCACCAAATGGGATGATTCAAATCTATAGCGAGTTAAATACAGAATTCAACTTTGGTAAGAATACCGACAGTTTTGCCAATGATTCTTTTCGCCTTACCCCTGGTGTTTTTGTGAGCTATTTTCCCTCCTCTAACACCACGCTTTTAGGCTTAATACAAAATTCTCAACTAGTTGATTTGGGGGACAGCATCAATCAAAGATTCACTGCTTTAGGAGGAGGCGCTAAATTTCAACTCACCCAAGTGCTCAACCTTGAAGTTATCTATACCAACTTTATTGCTGGAAAAAATTCTGGACTGGGTCAAACCTTTAATTTAGGACTTCGTGCGTTATTCAATTAAACTCTTCTTGTTGTTACTGTGTTGGCAAGGAATCGCACAAGAGAAAACACTAGAACACATTGATTTTAACGGTTTAGAGAAAAGTAAACCGCAATATCTCAAGCGCTTACTAATGCAAAAGATTGGTCAAGCATATGATTCCATTAAAGTAAAAAATGACCTTATCGTACTCTTGCGGGAACCTGCGGTGAGTCATGCTTTCACTTCAATTGACACCCTGTCTTCTGGTCGCATCAAACTTACTTATCATATCGAAGAAAACAAGACCCTTATCCCTGCGGTGGATTTATGGCAAACAGTTAATAATGCCTTTGCTTACCACCTGGGGCTTACAGATTATAATTTTGCCGGAAGAGGGTATACTATAGGGGCTTTCTATCGTCAAAATAATTTCCCTGGCTTTGGATTGATAGTCGAAAACAACAATTTTATGTCAGCTAAAACAGAATTAAAACTTTTGGCACAACAATTAGAAACCCTAGAGCCAATAAGGCTTGAAACCAGTCTAGCAAACTTTCGTTACCGCTTTCAAAGTTGAGAGATTAGTCTGGGGCGAGAAATCAATCTAAAACATAAAGTAATGCTAGGCGCTGGGGTCATAGGCGAGCGTTATTTATTTGAAGAGGGAGATGAAATAGCGAATATTCCAAAGCATTTTTCTACTACTAAAGGAGTGGGAAAACTAGGTTATACCTATGATTATATTCAACCACATTAATATCATTTAAAAGGATGGCGCAGCCAAACTAATGCCACGCATGTCTGGGGAAAATCCATTACAGATAACAATACCTTTTACACCATCGAGAACGAAACCAAATATTTTAAACGAATCAATAAGATGGGAAATCTCGCGATAAGGGGACAACTAGGTTTAGCTCGAAATATTGACTCTCCCTTCCCTCCTTTTGTTATTGACAATAACCGCAATGTGCGTGGAGCGGGAAATCTTGTTCAACGGGGAAACACCTATTGGGCTATCAATACAGAATACCGTCATAGTCTTTTTGAAAAAGGCTGGTTTGCTTTACAAGGAAATGTCTTTGTTGATATGGCAGGAATTCGACCCGTTGATAGCAAACTAAGTCAACTTTTTAAAAGTGAAAACAATTATCAATACGGCGGTATCGGCTTGCGTATTATACATAAATATATCTATAAAGCCGTCTTAAGGATTGATTATGGCATCAACTTAGACGGCTTTAAAAATTCATCTTTGGTCTTTTGAATAGACCAATTCTTTTAACTAGAGTAAGTATTCTGTATTCACAAAGTTTGAATCCTTTGTATCCATTAAGGCATCGAGAATTTCGTTGTTGTAAGAATTGTCTTTTGCTGCCACAAAGGTGCGGATAGAAAAAGAACGCAATGCATCAAAAACACTCAAGGTGCTAACAGCAGAGTTTTTTCTCCCAGTAAATGGATAAACATCTGGCCCACGCTGGCAGGCAGAGTTTAAGTTTACACGACAAACTAAATTCGCCAATACATCTACTAGGGGTCCAATCTTGCGAATATCTCTTCCAAAAAGACTGACTTGCTGCCCATAATCTGAAGCAGCCATAACGTCAAGTGGCTCATTGATGTCTTTATAAGACATCACTGGAACTACAGGACCAAATTGCTCCTCGTGGTACACATCCATCTCACTGGTCACTGGATACAATACCGCTGGATAAGAATAGTTGTGACTCAGTTGCCCTCCTTTTTTATTTAGAACCTTGGCCCCTTTGGCTTTAGCATCTTTAATTAAATCTTGAATATAAGCCGGCTTACTTGGCTCTGGTAGCGGAGTTAAAAAAACTCCCTCTTCCCAGGGTAGACCAAACTTTAAGGCATCGACTGCTTTAGTAAAACGAGCGTTGAACTCATCCACAATTGATTCGTGAACAAACAACATTTTTAGAGCCGTACACCGCTGTCCGTTATAGGATAATGTTCCAGAGATACACTCTTTAATGGTCAAGTCTAAATCTGCATCGGGTAAAATGATCCCGGGATTTTTAGCTTCAAGTCCAAGGACCAATCGCAATCTGTTTTTATTAGGGTGCAAATCTTGTAAGGCTACCGCCGAAGAAGAATGCCCGATTAAGGCAAGCACATCGATCTTACCGGTTTGCATAATGGGAGAAGCAATCTTTCGCCCACGACCGAAGACAATGTTCACAACTCCAGGAGGAAAACTCTCGTGGAAAGCTTTTAATAATGGCGTAATCAATAGTACCCCGTGTTTTGCTGGCTTAAAGATGGCTGTATTTCCCATAATAATCGCGGGAATCAACAAGCAAAACGTCTCGTTTAGTGGATAATTATAGGGGCCTAAACACAAGACAACTCCTAGTGGTCCACGACGTATGTGCGCATGTATGCCTGCTTGCTTGTCAAACTTAGCACTCTTGCGGTCTAGTTTTTTATAGGCTTCTATCGTATCATAGATATAGTCAACAGTACGATCAAACTCTTTATAAGAATCGGCTTTGTTCTTTGCGATTTCCCACATCAATAGTTCAACAACTTCTTCTCTATGTTCTTGCATTTTCTTGGCAAAAACTTCGAGACATTTTAAACGGTCTTTAACTTTCATGGTAGGCCATGCACCTTGACCGCGATTAAAGGCTTTTTCTGCAGCATTTAAAGCGTCTAGGGCAGCATCTGTTTCCATATCTGGAATAGAGCCTAAAAGTGTTGGACCTACCTTCCCTTTGCTATTCTCAGTATAGATGGTTGAAAATACATCTGAAGTTCCGCCCTCCCATATTTTCAATTCTCCATCGACTAAATACTGGGTACAATGAATCGGTTCCTCAAAGCGAATCGCAGCATCAATTTTTACCTTTTGAGTGGTTTCCATAACTGTCTGTTTATTTTTTTTGTTATAAAGTTAAACTTAATAAACATAAATGCTGAATTATGCGTTACTTATTTTTAGCAATTGAAAGAATGAATTTCAGAATATTAAAGGGAAAATCATTTATATTTAACAAAACAATCGCTCCATGGGCAAACAAGTCGGTTTATTTTTAGGTCCTACTTTCTTTATTCTATTACATTTTTTTGCCCATCACGGGCTTTCATCTCAAGCAATCACTGTTATCGCTTTAGCGGTCTGGATGGTGACTTGGTGGATAACAGAAGCAGTCTCGATCTCAGTGACTGCCTTACTTCCACTGGTCATCTTTCCGCTTTTTGATATTATGTCGATGAATGTAGTTGGGGCGAATTACGGAAGTTCAATTGTGTTTTTATTTTTTGGGGGCTTTGTTTTGGCTTTAGCCTTAGAAAAAGTGAATTTACACAAGCGCATTGCACTGACCATTATCCATAAAACAGGGACAACGCCAAATCGAGTGATACTGGGTTTTATGCTTGCCACAGCGTTTATGAGTATGTGGATTTCGAATACCGCTAGTACTGTTGTGATGTTGCCCATTGCGCTGTCTGTTATCCACCTTTTGGTACAAAGCGACGGAGTATTTACAAAAGAAGAACGTCATTTTTCGCTTTCTGTCATGCTAGGAATTGCCTTCTCGGCTAATGCAGGCGGAATTGCTACGGTGATTGGAACCCCGCCTAATTCAGTTTTAATTGGGCTATTGGAAAATGAATACAATATGGAGATCTCCTTTTTAAAATGGATGATCATTGGCTTGCCTTTTTCTGCCACGATGATCGGGATTATTTATTTTGTTTTAACCCGATGGATGTTCCCCAATAAAGGGATTAAATTCGCTTCTTCTAATGCCCTTATTTCACAAAAGCTCGCAGATCTAGGCCCTACCAGTCCTCAAGAAAAACACGTTTTACGCATATTTGCTGTCACCGTTTTCTTATGGGTATTTCGCACTTTGATCAATTCTTTTTTCCCAAGTCTAGGCTTGTCTGACACCATGATTAGTGTGGGTTGTGCTATAGCCTTATTTTCAATTCCACATCAATTTAAACAAGGAATCTTTATTCTAAAATGGGAAGACACCTCGCGTTTAGCTTGGGGAATTTTAATTCTTTTTGGGGGTGGTTTGGCTTTAGCCAAAGGCATGTCTACCACAGGTATCGTTTCCTTGATCACTGATGGTATTGCCAACGCTAATTTAAACGTATTACTCACCGTTTCCCTCTTGATCCTTTTGATGCTTTTTATGACAGAATTGATGAGTAATGTTGCCCTTGTCGCTGTTTTAGCGCCTGTAGTGGCTGGAATCGCAATAGGCTTAGAAATTCCGCTTTTATATTTACTCATCCCAGTGACCATGGCCAGTAGTTGTGCCTTTATGTTGCCCATGGCGACCCCGCCAAATGCCATTGTTTTTGCCAGTGGTTATGTCAAGGTAGCGCAAATGGCAAGGGTAGGAATATTTATCAATCTAATTGCTGTAGTGCTATTGATTTTGATGTATCGCTTCGTGATTCCGTTAGTGTTTTAATTATACCAAATACTGGAAGAGATCTGGTTTTTCATTGAGGTAGTCCCCATAGAATCCTTTGGCTTTCATGCGTTCTAATAGCGGAGAAAAATCTGCTTCGCTTTTTAATTCAATACCGACGACAGCTGGGGCATGTACCCTACTATTCTTTTTGGAATATTCGAAAAAGGCAATGTCATCATTAGAACCTAAAATTTCGTTTACAAACTCTTTTAAGGCTCCGGCACGTTGCGGAAAACGCACAATAAAATAATGCTTTAGATTAGCGTGTAAGAGTGCTCTTTCTTTTATTTCTGGAGTACGGGTAATATCGTTATTCCCCCCACAAATAAGGGTACCAACACGTTTGCCTTTCAGTTGATCCTTATATTGTTCTAAAGCGGCTAAAGAGATCGCCCCAGCGGGTTCGACTACAATTCCTTCTTTATTATAGAGATCTAGAATTTCTTGACAAATGCGGCCCTCAGCTACTGTAATACAATCGTCTACTAAATCCTTGCATACTGAGAAACCGAGATCTCCCACCCTTTGTACTGCGGCACCATCGACAAACTTATCAATTTGCTTTAATCGTGTATTGACATTATTTTTTATTGAGGTGCCCAAAGAAGGAGCCCCAGCAGGTTCAACTGCTATAATTTTAGTGAGCGGAGATTTAGCTTTGAACACAGTTAAAATCCCAGAGATTAGTCCTCCCCCTCCTACTGGAACGAAAAGGTAATCTAAGGGTTGATCAATTTGTGTCAAAATCTCTAAAGCAATAGTCGCTTGCCCCTCTATCACTTCTTTATCATCAAAAGGATGAATAAAAACAGATTGATAGTCTTGTTGAAAATGCAAAGCAGCTTTATAGGCATCATCAAACGTATCTCCCGATAAGGATATGTTGACATAGTCCCCGCCAAACATGCGGACCTGCTCAATTTTTTGCTTTGGAGTAGGCGTAGGCATAAAAACCGTACCCTTAATCTTTAATGCATTACAAGCATAGGCGAAGCCTTGCGCATGGTTCCCTGCACTGGCGCAAACTATACCTCTATTTCTTTCAGCTGGTTTAAGGGTAACTATTTTGTTAAAGGCCCCTCTAATTTTAAAAGAGCGCACCTGCTGTAAGTCTTCGCGTTTTACAAAAACTTGACCTTCAATAAGAGAAGAAAAACGAGCCAAGTTTTGAAAGGGTGTAAGCAGCCCAACCTCTTTTAATCGAGTTTGAGCTGCTAGTGCGCCTTCAACACTTGGCCATTCCATATTATACTATTTTCTTCATCGCGGTCATAGAGTCACGTAACTCATAACCGATTAATTCGATGGGGTGAAAACGAATAATTTCATTGATGTCGATCAATTGTTTGTTATCAACACCATTTCCTGCTTCATGGGCATAAGCTTTCCCGATCACATCGGTATCGATATCTTTCATAAAGTCCACTAATAGTGGCTTACAAGCATGATCGAATAAATAACAACCATATTCTGCCGTATCAGAAATTACACGATTCATTTCGAATAATTTCTTACGCGCGATGGTGTTGGCAATTAATGGTGTTTCGTGTAAAGACTCGTAGTAAGCAGACTCTTCTTTAATTCCAGCTGCTACCATAGTATCAAAGGCTAACTCAACTCCTGCACGAACAAAAGCCACCATTAATACACCGTGGTCAAAAAATTCTTGCTCAGAAATCTCTGCATCAGTAGGTGCTGTTTTTTCAAAAGCAGTTTCCCCAGTTGCAGCTCTCCAGCCTAAAAGATTTTTATCGTCATTTGCCCAGTCTTCCATCATTGTCTTAGAGAAATGTCCAGACATGATATCGTCCATATGTTTGTGGAACAATGGCTCCATAATTTCTTTTAACTGTTCAGACAGTTCAAAGGCTTTCACCTTTGCTGGGTTTGATAAACGATCCATCATATTAGTGATTCCACCGTGCTTTAAAGCTTCGGTAATGGTTTCCCATCCGTACTGAATCAATTTGGCTGCGTAAGCAGGCTCAATGCCTTTTTCAACCATTTTATCAAAACATAAAATAGATCCGGTTTGTAACACCCCACATAAAATGGTTTGTTCTCCCATTAAATCAGATTTTACTTCTGCCACAAAAGAAGATTCTAAAACTCCAGCGCGGTGACCTCCTGTACCAACTGCATAGGCTTTCGCTTGGTCTAAACCGTGACCTTGAGGGTCGTTCTCTGGGTGAACAGCGATTAGCGTTGGTACTCCAAAGCCTCTTTTGTACTCTTCACGTACTTCAGATCCTGGACACTTAGGAGCGACCATGATAACGGTTAAGTCTTCGCGAACTTGTGTGCCTTCTTCAACGATATTAAAACCGTGAGAATACGATAAGGTAGCTCCTTTTTTCATCAAAGGCATCACTGCCTTAACCACAGAAGTGTGATTTTTATCTGGCGTAAGGTTAATCACCACATCTGCAGTAGGGATCATATCTTCATAACTACCTACAGCAAAGTTGTTATCTGATGCATTTTGAAAAGAAGCGCGTTTTTGATCGATGGCACCTTGACGTAAAGCATAAGAAATATCTAAACCAGAGTCACGCATGTTTAAACCTTGATTTAGCCCTTGTGCACCACAGCCCACAATAACGATTTTCTTTCCTTCTAACGCTTTGATTCCATCGTTGAATTCTGAAGCGTCCATAAAGCGACATTGTCCTAGTTGCTCTAGTTGATCGCGTAATGATAGTTGATTAAAATAATTTGCCATTGTGTGTTGTTTAGTCGTTTTTTTGGTTGTTAAAATTATTCAATATTTCTGAAATGCCCATAGGGGCTTTTGTTACAGATATTCTTCCTGAACGAACAAATTGTAGCAAACCATAAGGAGCTAAGTCTTCTCGCAGCTTTTCGGTCTCATGACGGAAGCCAGTTTTTTCAATCACAAAAAACTCAGGGGAAACAGTCACGATATTCGCATGACTATCTTTAATGATGTTTTGAATTTGACGCTCTTCAAATAAGTAACTTGATTTTACTTTATACAAAGCTGTCTCTTGAAAAATCGTTTCTTCATCTGTGTGATAAAAGGCTCTGATTACGTCTATTTGCTTTTCGATTTGTTGTACCAATTTGATAATTTTATCTTCAGTCACTTTTACCACAATTACAAAACGAAAAACATTTGGGATTTCAGATTGAGAGGTAGAAAAGCTCAACAAATTAATATGACGCTTTAAAAAAATAGCCGAAACACGGTTGAGCAAGCCAACATTGTTTTCAGAATAAATCGATATGGTATAGCGGTTAATTTTACTCATTTATTGTAATCTTATATCTGATACCGAGGCTCCTGTAGGAATCATCGGGAATACATTATCTTCCTTTTCTACGCAAACCTCTAAAAAGTAGGGTTTGTCTGAAGCAATCATCTCACTCACTGCCTGATCGAGTTCATCTCTTTTTGACACGCGTTTTGCATCAATATGATACCCTTTTGCAATGGTTACAAAATCTGGGTTGGTCATTTCTGTAGAAGCATATCGCTTGTCAAAAAACAGTTGTTGCCATTGACGTACCATTCCTAAATAGTCGTTATTTAAAACGACGATTTTAACTGCCGTTCCTGTTTGGAAAATGGTTCCTAACTCTTGGATGGTCATTTGATACCCCCCATCCCCGATTACTGCGACAACATGGCGGTCTTGCGCCCCCATTTTAGCGCCAATTGCGGCGGGTAAGGCAAAGCCCATGGTCCCTAAACCTCCAGAGGTAACGTTACTTTTCGAGCGAATAAACTCAGCATAGCGACAAGCAATCATTTGGTGCTGTCCTACATCGGTTACGATGACGGCATCTCCGCCTGTGTACTTGTTGATGGCAGCAATTGCTTCTCCCATGGTAAGTCCTTCTTTAGTCGGTTGTGTATCGGCTTTAATCACTGTTTCGAACTCTGTATCCATATGGGCAGCAAATTGCGCTTTCCATTCGGTTAGTGGTTTATTATGTACCAAAGGGGTTAGTGCCTTAAGACTACTTTTACAATCTGCTAAAACAGGATAATGTGCATGTACATTCTTGCTAATTTCTGCGGGATCAATTTCAAGATGAACCACTTGCGCTTGTTTTGCATAAGTAGCTAAATTCCCAGTTACGCGATCGTCAAATCGCATCCCGATTGCGATTAAAACATCGCATTCATTGGTCAATAAATTAGGCCCATAGTTTCCATGCATCCCTACCATTCCCATATTTAATGGGTGTTTTGTAGGCAGGGCCGAAAGACCTAAAATGGTCCACACTGCGGGGATTCCTGAACTTTCGACAAAGGTTTTAAATTCTTCTTCGGCTTCGCCTAAAATAACGCCTTGCCCCCATACAATCATGGGTTTTTTAGCAGCGTTAATGGCTTTTGCGGCAGCTTGTACTTGGTCTAACTGAAGTTGAGGAACAGGTTGATAAGAGCGTACCCCTTTACATTTTTCATAAGTAAAGTCAAACAACTCAAACTGTGCATCTTTTGTAATGTCAATCAATACGGGGCCTGGACGACCAGAGCGCGCGATATAAAACGCCTTCGCCATGATTTCTGGTATTTCACTGGCCTTAGTGATTTGATAATTCCATTTTGTTACCGGGGTTGAAATCCCGATAATATCTGTTTCTTGAAAAGCATCTGAACCCAATAAATGAGAGGCTACCTGCCCCGTAATACAAACCATGGGAGTAGAATCAATTTGAGCATCTGCGATTCCTGTCACAAGATTTGTTGCCCCCGGTCCAGAGGTAGCCATAGCGACCCCTACTTTACCTGAGGTACGAGCAAAGCCTTGCGCTGCGTGGGTTGCTCCTTGTTCATGACGTGTTAAAACATGTTGTAATTGATCGCTAAACTTATAGAGCTCATCATAGATGGGCATAATTGCTCCACCTGGGTAACCATAGATTAAGTCAGCTCCTTCAACTAACAAGCATCGAATAACGGCTTCTGCCCCTGAAATATGTAAGGGAGTTTGTTTTTCCATAATATTATTCGTCTGTCACACAACCTTCAGAGGCAGTGGATACGTTTTTGATGTATTTATAAAGTACTCCGCTTGAGAATTTTAAATCAGGAGCTTTCCAGTTGGCTTTACGCTCTTTTAATTCAGCATCGCTTAAATGTACTTCTAGGGTATTTTTCTCTGCGTTGATTTCAATGATGTCTCCATCTTCGATTAAAGCAATTGCTCCACCCGCTTGTGCTTCTGGAACAATATGTCCCACAACAAAGCCATGTGTTCCACCAGAGAAGCGACCATCGGTAATTAAAGCGACATCTTTCCCTAGTCCCACTCCCATAATAGCAGCAGTAGGTTTTAACATTTCTGGCATTCCAGGGCCACCTTTGGGTCCCTCATAACGAATTACAACTACTTCGCCTTTTTGAACTAGACCGTTACGGATGCCATCATTTGCAGCATATTCTCCGTTGAAAACACGTGCAGGACCTTTAAATAGGAGTCCTTCTTTTCCGGTAATTTTAGCCACAGATCCACCTTCTGCAAGGTTTCCTTTTAGGATACGGATGTGCCCAGTTTCCTTGATAGGGTTAGCAACTGGGTGAATAATATCTTGCCCTTCTTTAAGAGAGTTAACTTCTACTAAATTTTCTGCAAGGGTTTTTCCAGTAACGGTTAAGCAATCTCCGTGCAGCATACCTTCTTCAAGCATAAACTTCAATACTGCTGGAACTCCCCCAACATTATGTAGGTCTTCCATTAGGTATTTTCCACTAGGCTTTAAGTCCGCTAGGAAAGGAGTCTTGTCCATAATAGCTTGGAAATCGTCTATGGTAAATTCTATTTCGGCTGCTTTGGCAATCGCCAAAAAGTGTAAAACAGCATTGGTTGATCCTCCTAAAACAGCGATCAAGCGGATGGCGTTTTCAAGCGACTTTCTCGTCACTAGATCTTTCGGTTTAATATCTTGTTCAACTAAATGACGTAAAGCACTTCCTACACGCTCACATTCAGCTTTTTTATCAGAACTAACGGCCGGATTAGAAGAGTTGTAAGGCAATGCCATTCCTAAGGCTTCAATTGCAGAGGCCATGGTATTTGCCGTGTACATACCGCCACAAGCACCAGCTCCCGGACAAGCATTGCGAACGACTTCTTTATATTCTTTTTCGTCGATTGTTCCGGCAACTTTTTCACCCCAAGCTTCAAAGGCAGAAACAACATCGAGTTTTTTGTCTTTGTGACAACCAGGCGCTATGGTTCCGCCATACACTAGAATACTAGGACGATTTAGACGCAACATGGCCATTAGGGCACCGGGCATATTTTTATCACAACCAACTACGGTTACAACCCCATCATATGACATCGCTTGTACTACTGTTTCAACAGAGTCAGCAATGACATCACGAGATGGTAAAGAAAAACGCATTCCAGGAGTTCCCATAGAAATCCCGTCACTTACCCCAATGGTATTAAAAATAAGGCCTACCAAATCGGCAGCTTGAACCCCTTTTTTAATATCTACTGATAAATCGTTTAAGTGCATGTTACAAGGGTTGCCCTCATAACCTGTACTAGCGATACCAATCAAAGGTTTTTTAAAGTCTTCGTCTGTCAAACCAATGGCGTGCAACATCGCTTGTGCAGCTGGCTGAGTGGGGTCTTGCGTGACCGCTTTACTGTATTTGTTAAGTTCCATGAAATTGAATGTCTTGCGAAAATAAAATCCTTTAAAAAGAAGTTGTGTTTAAAAGATTTTTTACTCTTATGCCTAAAGGCAAAATTATATGTTTAAGTTATTTAATATCAGATTTTTAAACTTATAAAAGCGTTGATTTCTAAGTGGATTTAAATGAATAAAATTAAAGATTAGTTAACTAGTACTAGTTTATTATTCAAAAAAGATGTCTATTTTAAAACATTATTAAAAGACCGAATGAAAATACAAGAAATTCACAAAAATCAGCGCACATTTTTTAAGACCCAACAAACTAAAAACGTTTTATATCGTAAAGATAGTTTAAAGCGTTTTCAAAGAGTGCTAAAGCAAGAAGAAAAATCGATTTCTACTGCCCTTTTTGAAGATCTTGGAAAGCCAGAATTCGAGGCTTATCTAACCGAGTATTTTGTGGTGATGGCAGAATTAAAGACCATGATAAAAAATCTTGAGCGATGGTCACAGCCAAAACGGATCAAATCGTCTCCATTAAATTTCCCATCAAAAGACTATTTACTCCCAGAACCCTATGGTCTTTGCTTACAAATAAGTCCATGGAACTACCCTTTTCAATTGTCTTTTGCTACCTTAGTAGGAGCGGTTGCCGCAGGAAATACCGTAGTTTTAAAACCTTCTGAACATGCCCCTAAGACTGCCACTTTACTCGCAGAGTTAATTGCAAAAACATTTGACCCTCAACATGTAACCGTGGTTAATGGAGATGCAAGCGTTGCAAAAGAATTGTTAGACCATCGCTGGGATCACATCATTTTTACGGGAAGTACTCATGTTGGAAAAATAATCGCAAAAGCAGCGGCAGACCACCTCACCCCTACAATCTTAGAATTAGGTGGGAAAAACCCTTGTATCGTCGATGCCACGGCACCTATACAGTTAACGGCAAAAAGAATTGTTTGGGGAAAATATGTTAACTGTGGGCAGACCTGTATTGCACCTGATTACCTTTTAGTAGACGAAAGCATCAAAGCACCTTTACTCAAAGCCTTAGTAGAAGAAATCAAAAACGCCTATGGTGAAGATGCTTCAACTGCCCATAGTTATGGCCGCATTGCGCACCAAAGACACTTTGACCGTTTGGTCGAATTAATCAAAGGCAGTGACTTGGTTTATGGTGGTGATAGCGATGATAAAACCCTTTATTTTGGTCCTACGCTTTTGGAAGTTGATAACACCCAACATCCCACTATGGCGGAGGAGATCTTTGGTCCAATCCTGCCTGTGCTTAGCTATTCAAATGAAAGTGAACTCAATCCAATTATTGATACTTATGAGCGCCCGCTAGGGTTTTATGTTTTCTCAAAACGTAAAAAGTTCATTAAAAACATCTTTCATCGTTATTCTTATGGTGGAGGCGTAGCCAATGATACCGTGATTCAATTTGCAAACGACAAACTCCCATTTGGTGGGGTTGGTTACAGCGGATTAGGGGCTTATCACGGAAAACATTCTTTTGATGCCTTTACTCACTTTAAACCCTTTATCAAAAGAGGAACTTGGATAGATCCTTTTGTGCGTTATGCACCTTATCCTAGTTCTTTTGATTGGCTAAAAAAACTATTAAACTTTATTTAGAAGTCCCAAAAATCTCTTCAAGAGGCGATCGCTTACACAAGATCTGTAAGGGTATATGATTCCATGTAGTCAATTGATTCAGATATAGTAAAAGATGTATCCGTCAAGCAATTTTAAGCTTGCCTAATGAGGCGATGATTACCATGGTGATAGCTTAGCATTCGTGGAAAAGGCGGAGTTTATGGCCCATAATTTAGGGTTGCTTTTGAGGAAGTGTATTTCGAAAAGTAAGCTGTTCGCCTTCTCTTTTTTGGACTAAAACAGCTAGGGCTTCTTCAGACAGACAAAGGACTTGTAGGTATCCGCCTGACACTTGGCAATCTGCTGTGGCAATGAGTATTTCTCCGCTGGGGGTTAATTGCACCATTCCTGGTAAAATCAATTGACTTAATAATTGTGGTGCAGTGACAACGATGGTACTGCTTAAACGATAGCCCATGCGATTTTGGGCAAGGACCTTATGGGTTTCTTCCATCAATTGTTTTTGCTGTGCGGTAGTAAGTCTTTCCCAATCTGTCCCCGGCTGAACGTCTAGTTTAGACAAGCGCAAATAATCTTGGGCGATATTGACTTTTGCATGGGCAACTTTAGTGTGATTTGGAAAAGAAACAATCGACAACTCATCTCCTTTTTCTAAGCGACTAGGGCTCCCTAAGGCGGGATAAAAAGAAACACTATCAAAATATTTTGGGAGATCAAAAATCGCTTCGAATCGCAGATAAAACCGCACTCCAGTGCTTATTTTTCCAAACTTTAACCTACTGCCCTTTGGCGCAAAATGGACTTGGTTCATTGCACAAGGCTGCCCATCTAAATCAATGGGGACGTTGGCTCCAGTCACGACAAAACGCAAAGGCGCATTGATTTCAAGTATGGGGCCCGTTAGGGTACATTCAAAAACCGTTTGCTCATCTTTCAACGGCAAAAGCGCATTCGCCAGCCTAAAGGCTTGGCTATCCATAGGTCCAGAAGTTGGCACCCCTAAATGCCGGAAACCAAAGCGACCTTGATCTTGAATGGTCGTATAAAAACCTGCTTCCATGACTTTAATCATAGCAGCACTTTTTTAGGTTGATAGTGCCCTGTTTCAATCCCCTTTGCGATCGCTTTACATTCTTGAAGATCAACAGTTACAAAACGAATCGCCTCTCCTGGCTGAATAAAAACATAGGGCGCTTGTTTTGCTTGTATCCATGGCAGCGGACTATAGCCTATGGCTTGCCAGCCCCCGGGACTGTCTTGGGGGTAAACACCTACTTGCTCTCCCCCCACGGCGACGGTACCTTTTAGCGTCTTTCGATTAGCGGTTAACTTTCGGTCTAAATGGCATTGTTTAGGCAAACCAGAGAGGTACCCAAAACCCGGTAAAAAGCCATAAAATTCTAAACGATAGGTAGCAGATAAAAAAACGGTTCTATAGTGATCGATGGCGTTTTTATCTCCTTGAAAAATTTGGGCTAAATCATTAGGGTATTGCTCATTAAAACAGATTGGAATTTCCCAATAATAAGTGGGTTGCTCTCGCTTCAATTGATTCCAATCTAATTGTGCTATCTTCTTTAAAATCGTTTCTTCTTCGATCGGACTTTTAAACAATAGGTTCACCCGATCAAAGCTATGGGTCACTTCTTCTAAGGAGGGAAAATGTTGCAGTAACACTTTTCTAAAAACACTAATATCAAGACCAGTTGTTGCCTCAAAGCAAAGGGAAACGACTTTTTTATTGATCCATAAAATATTAGTAGGCTTCAACAGCAATGTTTTTTTGTTTTAAGGTCTTGACCAAATATGGAAGATTCTCCTGCACATTTTTACCATCACCATGTAAACATATGGTATTGATTTTTAAGGGAATCCTTTCTCCTTCTAATCCAATCACTTCCGCTTGCTGAATGATCTCCAGTACTTGTTGGGTGATTTGTTCTTTTTGGGTAAAAGTCGCTAAAGGATTTTTACGTGGAACTAAAGCTCCGCTTAGCTGATATGCCCTATCCCCAAAGCCTTCTAAAACAGGAACAAGACCTGCTGCTTTAGCTGCAGTAGCCAGCGCACTTTTAGGGGCGCAGTAAACTTTTATCTTGGGGTTATATGCCGCAAATACTTCTACAACTGCACTAGCCTTTTCCCTTTCGTCAAAAAGGTCGTTGTACAAAGCCCCATGAGGTTTGATATGGTTAACGGCTGGACATAAACCAAAAAATAAATCCAATTGCTCCCGCAACACATCTTGCAATTCAGTCAAGGGAAGGTCCATGGATTTTCGGCCAAAGTTTTGTGGGTCGGGATAGGCGGGATGAGCGCCGGTTTTGACCTTATTTTGCGCTGCTAAAGCTAAGGTGGCAGCGATTGTTTTGGCATTGCCAAAATGCCCTCCACAAGCAATCGAACAAGAGGAAATAAAAGGCATTAAAGCGGCATCGTTTCCCGTTCCTTCGCCTACATCACAATTGAGATCTATCTTTTGCATCAAAATATTAAGCCTAAACTTTTAATTCCTAAAAAGATAAAAAAGAGTTCGATCAAAATAAAATAGCTGTTCTGTAATTTTGAGGGGGTAGCTCCGCGCATGAGCTGGCTGTTATTCACCATGAATAACAGCAGCAAGCCGATGACGGGTAATAAAATCCCATTGGCGATTTGTGCAAAACGAATGATTTCAATGGGAACAATTCCCGTGGTTGTAAAATATACCCCAACCGCTAAAACCATAAAGGCGGTGATACGATAACCCCAGCCTTCTTTTGGCATGCTAAAGCATTCTGACACCACAAAAGCGGCCGCCATTGGCGCCGTTAATGCCGAAGTTAAGCCGGCGGCAAAAAAACCAAATTGTAATAATAAAGGCGCAGCAGTTCCATAGAGAGGCTCAAGTGCTTTCCCTAAGTCAAGGGCATTTTTAACCTCTGCACCTTCTAAGGCAGCAGCAGAAATGATAATGCATAAAGAGATGATTCCCCCCAGCCCTATGGCAACTAAAGTGTCTTTTTTGATCGCAGCGAAAGGTACATTTGGGGATTGCGCCACTAGCGCGGCATGTAAGAATAAATTATAAGGCACTACTGTGGTTCCCAATAAGCCAACAATGGTTAAAATTTCTTCTGTATTAAATGAAGGAACAAACAACCCATGTAACATTAACCCTAAATCGGGTTTAGTCATGATGGCGGTCAATAAAAAAGAAACACTCATTAACACCACTATGGCGATCAAACTATTTTTTAAAAAGCGAAAACTCCCGACAACCAACAAACCTCCTACACCCAATCCTAAAAGCAACGGAAACCAATCTAGGCTGCCGCCAAAGGTGAGCTTTTCCATAGAGAGGATTCCCTTTAAACCAATTAAAGCTCCTGACAAATTTCCCGCTTCATAAGCGGCATTCCCAATCAATATCGCCCCGATCAACAACAGCCCTAACAATAGTCTAATTAGAGGATGATTACTCTGTTCAAGGCTACTCTGCGCTAATCCCTTTCGAGTAGTCCATGCGATACGCGCCGCAGTGTTTTGGATAAAAATCGTGATAATAACCGACAACAGCATGGCCCACAATAAACTAAACCCATGCGTGACCCCCGCTAAAATACAGAGGGTAATGGTTCCAGGACCGATAAAGGCAGCGGTAATTAAAGCAGCTGGGCCTATGGAAATTCGCATACACTAATTTTTAAGGAAGATAAGCAATTTAGCCCATCTAGGCTTTGCAAGCTAAAAGGGGATTACTCCAATCGCTTAAACATAAAGAGCAGCAGATGCAATCCTAATTCTTCGTCTGAATTGAGGCCGCAAAAATGAAGTGAACTAGAGATAAGATTTTAAGGTGGCAACCATTTCTTTGTTTCCACAAAAGAAGGGAACCCGTTGGTGCAAGGTGATGGGGTCAATTTCCATAATCCGTTGGTCCATGCTAATGGCTTCTCCCTCAGCCTGTTCTACAATAAAGGCGATGGGGTTACACTCATACAGCAAGCGCAATTTTCCTTGCGGAGATTTTTGATTGGGAGGATATAAATACAATCCGCCCTTTAACATATTGCGGTGAATGTCAGAGACCATCGAACCGATATAACGTGTGGTATATTTTTGATCTTCCGCTTTGCGGTTTTTTAAAAAATCTTTTATGCTCTCTGGGAAGGTGGCAAAATTCGCTTCGTTAATGGAATAGATATGCCCTTTGGGCGGAAGCGTAATATCAGGATGCGACAAATAAAAAGTTCCAATGGCAGGATTAAGGGTAAAACCATTCACCCCATTCCCGGTAGTATAAACAAAAAGGGTCGAAGTGCCATAAAGAATATAACCTGCCGCAACTTGTTCAGTGCCTTTTTGAAGAAAGTCTTCTTGGGTAACTGGACCTGTTGAAGGAGAAATACGTTTATAAATAGAGAAAATGGTCCCTAAAGAAACATTCACATCGATATTAGAAGATCCATCAAGCGGATCGATTAAAACGATGTATTTGCTTTCTGGATTTTCAGTACTGTTATGCACTTCGATAAAATCATCTGCTTCTTCACTGGCAATACCACAAACAATTTTTCTGTTGGTTAAGGAGCCAATAAAGGTTTCATGCGCATAAACATCTAATTTTTGTTGACTTTCGCCTTGTGCGTTAGTCACACCATTCGCCCCAATAATGTCAATTAATCCTGCTTTATTAACTTTATGACTCACCACTTTTGCCGCTAAACGCAGGGCGTGTATAACTTTACTAAACTCTCCTGTACTGGCGGGGTGTTTTTGCTGACTGGCGATGAGGAATTCTTCGAGAGTGTGCATAGACTGTTTAGATTGGATATTACAAAAATAAGCCTTTTTAAAAACTAGGTGCTTGTTTTATATCTAAACCCTTTCACCCCATCCAGCCCTCTCGGTCCAGGCTGCGGTATTGGATGGCTTCGGCGATATGGTCTGTTTGGAGGTTGGTGGCTTGGGCGAGATCGGCGATGGTTCGCGCTACTTTCAAGATACGATCATAGGCACGTGCCGATAAACCTAACTTGTCCATGGCGGTTTTGATTAAGGCTTTTGCTGGGGCCTCCAATTCACAATACGTTCTTAACTGTTTAGGCGTCATTTGCGCATTATAATGAATGCTTTTAAAATCTTTAAAGCGATCTGCTTGAATTTGCCTCGCCTTCGTTACCCTCTCTCTAATGGGTTGTGAGGCTTCGCCCAAAGGCTTTTTCGCTAGATCCTCAAAAGGAACAGGCTCTACTTCAATATGTAAATCAATACGATCGAGCAAAGGCCCAGATATCTTACTCAAATACCGCTGGGTCTCCACTGGCGTAGTCGTCCCGCGATTAAAATAGCCAGAGGGACTAGGATTCATACTCGCCACCAACATAAAGGAACTGGGATAAGTCACGGTAAACTTGGCTCTAGAGATGGTCACTTCTCGGTCCTCCAGCGGTTGCCGCATGACTTCTAAAACAGAGCGCTTAAATTCGGGTAATTCGTCAAGAAATAGCACCCCATTATGTGCCAAAGAGATTTCCCCCGGTTGGGGATAAGTCCCCCCGCCTACTAAGGCGACATCAGAGATGGTATGATGAGGAGAACGAAACGGACGTTGATGTACCAAACCTCTCTCCTTTACCCTCCCTAAAACAGAATGAATCTTAGTGGTTTCGAGGGCTTCGCCCAAAGTCATGGGCGGTAAGATGGAGGGTAGTCGCTTGGCCAACATCGTCTTTCCTGCGCCTGGCGGGCCAATCAAGATGATATTATGTCCCCCAGAGGCAGCAATTTCCATACACCGCTTGATGGTTTCTTGTCCTTTAACATCGGCAAAGTCAAGGGCATCAAATTTGTCCTGCTGCGCAAAAAGTTTTCGGGCATCGATGGTTAGGGGAGTTAAACTTTGCTTGCCTTCAAAAAAATCCATTACCTCTTTTAAATGGGTAATTCCATACACTGCTATTCCTTTGACGATCGCTGCTTCTGCCGCATTTTCTTGGGGTAGAATAAAGCCTTTAAAACCGTCTTTCAACGCTTGGATCGCAATGGGAAGAGCTCCTTTGATCGGGCGAATTGCTCCGTCTAAAGCAATCTCTCCCATGATAATATAATCCCCTATAGTGGGGGCTTCGATTTGCTTTGAGGCAGTAAGAATTCCTAAAGCAATGGGTAAATCATAGGCCGATCCCTCTTTACGTAAATCTGCCGGTGCCATATTGATGGTAATTTTCTTGCCCGGTAGTTTATAGCCAATGTTCTGCAATGCTGCCGCAATACGGTAGTTACTTTCTTTGATGGCATTGTCTGGAAGTCCGACTAAATGGTAGCCTATTCCTTGATCAACATTTACCTCGATGGTAATTAAATGGGCATCTACCCCAAAGACAGCACTGCCGTTGAGTTGTATTAACATAAGTAGGTTTTTAGTTCACTTAAATATACAAAACCCTAATAAAGAGGAGGATGTATAAGAATAAAAAATAGGTTGCTTTTAAAGAATCAGCATTTTAAGTATATTAGAACAACCTAAACTTACAAACATGAAAACCTTATTGCTATGGGTTGTCTTATGCACAGCAACCCCCTTACTCTCGCAAACTAAGCTATCGTATACCCTTAGCGTTACTATTGCAAACAGTCAGCAAAACCGCGAAATTATTCAGGAAAATTTTGGCGCAGCTAAAAAACACAAAAACACCTATGTCTGGGAAAAATATGGGCCAGCTTATCACTACAAAATCCGGCTTAAACCACGAAAAGTCATCATCCGTTATACAGGAAAAGCGAAACAAATGGAGCGGAAAATAAAAGCTTTACGCAAACGAATCCTACACTAATTGTTGTCTAAACCTTTTGTTAGCCAATCCAAATAGGTCTTTGCATCGGTATATTGAATGGGTGCATTGAGTAAAGTCCCATCTGCTTGCATCAACACATAATAGGGCTGTGAAGCCGAGTTAAAATTCAAACTCTGAAAAGTCGCCCACTGCTCTCCTATGGTATTGATTTCCCTAATGCGCCCGTCGGGATATTGGAAGTTAAACTGTTGCGTTATTGGCAAGGCTGTTCGATCGTCAACATAAAGAGAAATAAGCACAAGCTCCTCATTTAACAATTTAAAAATTGCGGGTTCTGACCAGACATTTTCTTCCACTTTACGACAATTCACACAGGCCCAACCCGTAAAATCTAAAAGAATGGGTTTGTTTTGTAAACGCGCTGCTGCAAGACCTTGCTCAAAATCTTTATAGCAGTCTAGGCCCAGCGGACAATCATTTTCTTTTTCATAGATACTGTAAAAAGCAGGAGGCGGGAAACCACTCAGTGGTTTTAAAGTATTCTCTTTAGAAACCAAGCCCATAAACAAATAAGCCGTTAAGACAAGTGATAGCCCAGCTAGGGCATAACGACTTTTAGACAAGGGTCCTTTCACATCATGTGGAAAGCGGAAAATCCCAAAGAGATATAGGGTGAGACCAAAGGCCAAAAGGGTCCATATCCCAATAAATACCTCTCGTTTTAATAAGCCCCAATGGGAAACTAAATCGGCATTGGACAAGAATTTTAAAGCGAGGGCAAGCTCTAAGAAGCCCAGGATTACCTTGATGGTAGTCATCCACCCACCAGACTTTGGCAAGGCATTGAGAGCATTAGGAAAAAGGGCAAAAAGTGCAAATGGCATAGCCAAAGCAAAACCAAAACCGGTCATCCCAGCTGTGAGTTGCATCGCGCCGCCTTCTGCCGTTAATGATCCGGCAAGCAAACTTCCCAGAATAGGCCCGGTACAAGAAAAAGAAACAATGGCAAGCGTTAGTGCCATAAAAAAGATCCCGATAATCCCGTTGCGATTTGACCCTTCGTCTGTGGCACTTCCCCAGCTAGAAGGCAAGGTTAACTCATAGTACCCAAAGAAGGAAAACGCAAAAAAGACAAATACCCCAAAGAAGACTAAATTCAGTGGAACATTGGTCGAGATGGTATTGAGAATTTCAGGATTCAAAGAATCCAAAAAGTGAAAAGGCAAGCTTAGCAAAACATAAATCACCACGATAAAAAAGCCGTACAAAAGGGCATTTAAAATTCCCTGTCGCAAACTATTACCTTGTTTTAAGAAAAAAGAAACCGTTAAGGGAATCATAGGGAAGACACAAGGGGTCAACAGGGCTATTAAGCCCCCTAGAAACCCTAAAAGGAAGAGTTTTAAAAAAGGAGAAGTATCATCTGCTGGGTCGATACTAGAAGTAAGATATGCTTTATTTTTTAAGGATAAAGTCAAGGTTTTTGAGCGTGCTAGATCGACAGTGGTTAATTCAACTTTGGCCACTGTGGCCTCGCTCCCATCTAACATAATTTGAAAGGGCTCTGTTCTAAAAATACAGACTCGATCGTCACAAGCTTGATAATTGATTTCTCCGCTAATTTGCTTGGCATTGGGGTCTAATAAGGTAAAGCGCTGAGTGAATTGTGCTTCATTGTCAAAGAAGGGTAAATCAATTTGAAAAATCTCATCAAAGGCTCGTTTTGGGGTTCCAGAAGTGGTTTTCCCCTCCAACTGAATTTGTAGTGAATCAAAAACAAAAGTGAATTCTGTGGGTAGCGGTCCATCATCAAATTCTTCTAAAGAATACAAATGCCATTGCTCTGCAATAGTGGCATCAAATTGAAGCGTGATAACATTCTTTGAAATTCGATCAACGGAGGTTGTCCATATAACTGGTTCCTCTTCGGTTTGTGCGACTGCCATTAAGGGCAGGCAAGCCAAAATAAATAAGATTAACTTTTTCAATCGCATACAATTCTAAGCGGGTTTTGGGTTTCAGAGGTGGCGGCAAAGCGGGCGTCGACACGTTGACCTACTACCCATACAATTTCACCTCCTGAACACAATAACCACTGCTGTTCTTTTTCTAGCAAGGAATATTTTTGGTCTTTAAAAAACTTACTCAACTTTTTCTTTCCCTTCATTCCCACAGGGTAAAAATAATCTCCTTCTTTATATTTACGAAGGATTAAGGGATATTTTAACGCTTCAGTCGCTAAAATCGCAGAGTGAGCATTTTCTGTGACATGCTCCCCTAATCTTAGCTTTATCGGAAAACTTAAATCTTCTGTTGGGGTCCAATGAAAAATTTCTTTGTCTTCCGCTTGCGCTACAGGCGAAAGTAAAAGAACGCCCCTATCTTTTAACAAGCGATGGGTGACAGAAAACAATTGCTTCCCGCTTTGCGCAACTAAAAGAGCATTCAGGTCAGAAAAATGGGTGAAGCCATAAGGGGAAAACAAGGCATGTAAATAGTATGTTAAAGGCTTTAATGTTTGTAATACTTCAATGGAAATAGCCACATAATCTTCTTTTGCAATAAAGTATTCGGCTATAAATTGATCGCATTGAACAGCAAGTGCTTCTTCTGCCATGCGCAATTGCTGCTGACTTTTTTCTAGCTGCTCAATAAGGTTAGGTTGTATTGCCTTCCACTTTGGAATCAATTGATGCCGCAGTTGATTTCTCAAATAATCTTCTTCTGCATTAGAAGCATCCTCTCGCCAAGAAATCTTATTCTCTTTGGCGTAAGCCATAATATCCTCTTTAGAAACCGTCAACAAAGGGCGTAGAATGAGCTGGTCAGGAATTCCGCTCAATCCTTTTATCCCACTTCCTCTACCTAAGTTGATGAGAAAAGTTTCTAATTGGTCATCTAAATGGTGTGCGGTGAGCAGATGAGTAAATTCGTGGTCATTTTTTAAAGTATCAAACCATTGATAGCGCAATTCTCTTGCCGCCATTTGGGTTGAAATTCCCTTTGTTTTGGCATGATCTTTTGTCTTAAAAGATTGTTCAAAATATTGTAATCCATGTGCAGTACAATAGCCCGAAACAAAGGCTGCATCCCCGTCACTGGCAGCTTCACGTAATAAAAAGTTACAATGAGCAACAGCGATAGAATAGTTTGATTTTTGCAAAAGATAAAGCAAAACCATGCTGTCTACTCCCCCACTACAGGCGAGTAAAAGCTTAGGCTTTTCAACTTGGTTAAGTTGTCTTTCTAATTGATTTTGTACGATTTCAAACACATGGCAAAGATAATGTTTTAAAAAGGCATTTTAAACGAAGAATTAGCAAGGGATTTGCTCATGCCAAAAAAAACACGCATTTTTGCACTGTATTATGAAAACAGAGATCAACATTAGGTTTACATTTCCACGTCGCCCACGCAGCCGTCGCCCCTTGGGGGTCTAATACATTTATGGAACTTAGGTGAGTCCGGTTCCTATATCAATCCACCTTTCTACTATTTTTAAATTTAACTCAAACCATTTCCTATGGAAATTGTCATCGCGGGTCCAGAACATTTACATTTTGCAAAAACCATTAGTCTTACGATAGAAGAATCGGCTAAAGATCGAGGGACAGGAATTGCTAGAAGAACCCCAGAATATATCATGGAAAAGATGCAAAACAGGAATGCAGCCATTGCCTTTGAAGGAGATGAGTTCGCTGGATTTTGCTATATCGAAATATGGGGACATGGAAAATATGTCGCCCACTCTGGATTGATTGTCGCTCCCGCTTTTCGCGGTCAAGGCTTAGCCAAACGGATCAAAAAGCGCGTTTTTGATCTTTCTCTTGAAAAATTTCCAGGAGCAAAAATCTTTGGTATTACCACCGGTCAAGCGGTGATGAAAATTAATTATGAACTAGGCTATAAACCTGTTCACTTCTCTGAATTGACCGATGATCCAGAATTCTGGAAAGGCTGTCAGACCTGTAAAAACTTTGATGTCCTAACTAGAACAGAACGCAAACTGTGTTTGTGCACCGGAATGCTACACGATCCAAACGAACAAAAAGAAACTCCCTCTAAAACAAGTCGTTTTTTGAGTGGTTTATTTAAAAAGAATAAAAAATGAAAAAACTTGTCCTTGCTTATAGCGGTGGCCTAGACACCTCTTACTGTTTAAAAACCCTTTCTCAAGAAGGCTATGAAGTTCATGCGGTAAGTGTGAATACTGGAGGGTTTTCTACAGAAGAAATTGCTACCCAAGAAAAAAACGCTTACGCCATGGGGGCGAGCACCTATCGCTCTATTGATGCGTTACAGTCTTTTTACGACAAAATTGTCAAGTATTTAATCTTTGGGAATGTGTTAAAAAACAATACCTACCCCCTTTCAGTTAGTGCAGAACGCATTGTTCAAGCCATCGAAATCATAGAATATGCTAAAAGTATTGATGCGCAATACATCGCTCACGGTAGTACGGGAGCGGGAAATGACCAAGTTCGATTTGATTTAATTTTCCAAGTCCTTGCGCCTTCTATCGAAATTATTACTCCAATTCGTGACAAGCAATTATCCCGAGAAGCAGAGATTGACTATTTAAAAAGTCAAGGGATTAACCTCTCATGGGAAAAAGCACAATACTCCATCAATCAAGGTTTATGGGGAACAAGTGTAGGGGGTAGTGAAACCCTTACCTCTCATCAATCACTTCCTGACAGCGCTTATCCAAGTCCGTTAAAAGAAAGTACGCCAAAAAAAATCATCTTGAGCTTTAAAGCAGGGGAATTGGTTGCCTTGAATGGAAAAAGTGACGATGCAGTAAGCTTAATTCAACAATTACAAACCATTGCAAAAGACTATGCAATAGGTCGAGATATTCATGTGGGTGATACCATAATCGGGATTAAAGGGCGTGTAGGTTTTGAAGCTGCTGCTCCTATGATCATCCTTAAAGCACACCACTTATTAGAAAAGCACACCCAGACTAAGTGGCAACAATTTCAAAAAGAACAGATGGCCAACTTCTATGGCATGCAATTGCACGAAGGAAACTACCTCGATGCTGTAATGCGCGATATTGAAGCCTTTCTACAAAGCAGTCAGAAAACGGTTAATGGCGATGTTTTTGTTACCCTTCACCCGCATCGTTTTGAATTAGAAGGAGTAGATTCTCCAAATGATTTGATGAATGCTTCTTTTGGCAGCTATGGCGAGATGAACAAAGGCTGGACGGCAGATGACGCAAAAGGCTTTATCAAGATCACAGCCAATGCGCATAAAATTTATGGATCGGTAAACAACGATAAGAAATGAAAACAATAGGCATCATAGGCGGTTCTGGTTATACCGGCGGAGAGTTATTGAGACTTGTGATTAATCACCCGGCACTAAGCCTTGACTTTGTATACAGCAGTACCCGGCCTGGTACTCCCATTAGCGACACCCACCATGACCTTTTAGGGCAGGTTGAGCTTGCCTTTACCGATCAGGTAAATGCAACAGTCGATGTATTGTTTTTGTGTTTAGGACATGGAAACTCTTCAGCTTTTTTAGAACAGCATACTTTTTCAAGCCAAACCATAATCATTGATTTAAGTAATGATTTCCGTTTGAATAAGGATGCGCACTTCGGCGGAAGGGAATTTATCTATGGCCTTCCAGAAATCAATCGTACAGCCATTGAAAAAGCGACTGCAATCGCGAACCCTGGTTGTTTTGCTACTGCGATACAGTTGGCTTTACTCCCTTTGACGAATGCCAAAAAAATTAAAGATACCGTGCATGTGAATGCCATTACAGGATCTACAGGTGCTGGAGTGGGCCTTTCTGCTACCAGTCATTTTAGTTGGAGAAACAATAACATTTCGTGGTATAAACCTTTTACGCATCAACATTTAGGGGAGATAGGTGAAACCTTAACGCAGGCGCAAGGAGAGGACACTGAGGTGTTATTCTTACCACAGCGCGGAGATTTTACGCGGGGGATTTTTGCTACGGCTTATACCGCATTTGACGGGACGCTAGAGGAAGCCTATGCCTTATATGAAGCTTTTTATCAAGATGCGCCTTTTACCCAGGTGTCTAGAAAAGAAGTTCACTTAAAGTTAGTCGTCAACTCAAACCAATGCTTTTTGCATTTACACAAACATAAAAACCAATTATTAATCACTTCTGTGATCGATAATTTAATCAAAGGAGCTTCTGGACAAGCCATTCAAAATCTAAACCTAATGATGGGATGGGAAGAAAACCTAGGACTTCAATTAAAAACCTCCATATTTTAAGTATATGAAAATAGCCATCATCGGAACTGGAAATTTAGGCCTTAGCATCGCTAAAGGGCTGATTGTAAACAACAGTATTACAACGCTTTATTTAACAAAACGCAACCCAGATAGTCTGGCAGACTGGAATAAGTCAAAACAGGTTAATGTAACCTCAGATAATAGAGAGGCAATACGTAATTCTGATATTTTAATCTTTGCGGTACAACCCAGTCAAATGGAAGCCATTTTAGACGAAGTAAAAGATTTATTATCAGAAAATCACGTGATAATTTCTACCATTACAGGTTTTAAAATTGCCCGTATCGAAGCGATTTTAGGAACTGATGTTCCGATTATTCGCTCTATGCCAAACACGGCTATCTCTGTAGGGAAATCAATGACTTGTCTCTGTAGCAATGAAGTGGGGCAAAAACGCATTGATATTGCTTCTGCGATTTTTAATGGCGTGGGAACTTCGATCAAAATCGAAGAAGAACACATGCAAGCCGCTACGGTAATTTGTGCCAGCGGAATTGCCTTCTGGATGCGATTGATTCGCGCCACAACACAAGGCGGAGTCCAACTGGGCTTTGATGCAGAAGAGGCCATGAAGATGTCTATGCAAACTGCCTTAGGCGCTGCAAGTCTTTTAATTGAAACAGATACTCACCCAGAACAAGAAATCGATAAAGTAACTACGCCTAGAGGTTGTACCATTACTGGATTAAACGAGATGGAACACCAAGGATTGAGTTCCTCATTAATTCAAGGTTTAGTCGCTTCATTTAATAAAATCAACGAAATCTCAAAACAGTAATATGAAACTTTTTGATGTTTACCCTCTTTATGATGTTACCCCAGTTCGTGCAAAAGACGTTTATGTCTATGACGAAAATGGAACAGAATACCTTGATCTCTATGGAGGTCATGCGGTGATTTCTATCGGTCATGGCCATGATCGTTATTTAGAACGTCTCACCCAACAGATGCATCAAATCGGTTTTTATTCTAATGCGGTTCAAAACCCGCTACAACAAGAATTAGCGAATGCCATAGGGGAACACTCTTGCTGCCACGACTATCAATTATTCTTGTGTAGTTCTGGAGCAGAAGCGAATGAAAACGCACTTAAACTCGCCTCTTTTGTCACCGGAAAAAAGCGTATGATCGCATTTCACAATGCTTTTCACGGGAGAACGTCGGCGGCAGTAGCGGCCACAGATAACACCAATATCAATGCACCATTAAACCAGCAACAAGAAGTAACCTTCTTACCCTTTAATGACGAAAAGGCCCTGGAAACAGAACTCCAAAAAGGAGATGTTTGTGCCGTGATTTTTGAAGCCATTCAAGGTGTGGGTGGACTTGACGAACCCAGTGAAGACTTTGTTTATGCTATGGACCGTTTATGTAAGGCATACAACACTTGTTTAATAGCAGATGAAGTTCAAGCAGGTTTTAGTAGAACTGGAACCTTTTTTGGTTATCAGAAATACCTGATCGAACCACATATCATCACCATGGCCAAAGGGATGGGGAATGGTTTTCCTGTAGGGGGAATCTTAGTGCACCCTTCTATCGAGGCAAAATATGGAATGCTGGGAACCACCTTTGGTGGAAACCATCTCGCTTGCTCTGCTTCCCTCGCGGTACTTGATGTTTTGAAGAATCAAAACTTGCAAAAACACGCTAAAGACTTAGGAGGATACTTTATTCAGTCAGCTCAAAATATTGCTGAAGTAAAGAAAATAAAGGGTCGAGGACTCATGCTAGGCTTAGAGTTTGACTTTGAAGTTGGGGCATTAAGAAAAGAATTAATCTATCAGCATCACATTTTTACTGGTGGTAGCAGCAACAAAAAACTATTGCGTATCCTTCCCCCTTTAACGGTGCAGAAAAAACATATTGACTTCTTTTTTCAAAAACTTGAAGAGGCACTTAATACAGTACAAGCATGAAACATTTTATCTCATTAAAGGATTTGCCTAGCTTTCAAGAAGCGGTCAATTTAGCTAAATCGCTCAAGCAAAACCCTTATGAATTTGAAGCCCAAGGGAAGCGTAAAACTTTAGGATTATTGTTCTTTAACCCTAGTTTACGTACCCGTTTAAGCACCCAAAAGGCAGCACAGCAGTTGGGTTTTTCTACCATGGTGATGAACTTTTCTAACGAAGCCTGGGCCCTAGAATTTGAAGATGGAACACAAATGCGCGGCATTCGTTCTGAACATGTTCGTGAAGCGGCTGCGGTGGTTTCGCAATATTGCGATATGGTGGCCATTCGTGCCTTTGCTTCTTTGACCGATAAAGAACAGGATGAAGCAGAAATTGTTTTGAATAGCTTCGCCAAATATGCCGACATCCCCGTCATCAATATGGAAAGTGCTACAGGACACCCACTTCAAGCACTGGCCGATGCACTGACCTTAGAAGAACACAAAACTTCGCATCGACCTAAAGTTGTCTTGACTTGGGCACCTCACCCTAAGGCCTTACCCCATGCCGTAGGAAATTCTTTTACCCAAATGATGGAATTTCAAGACGCCGATTATGTCATCACTAACCCAGAGGGTTATGACCTAGATAAAAATATCACCAAAGGCATTCCTGTTATCCACAACCAAGAAGAAGCCTTAAAAGATGCTGATTTTGTCTATGCAAAGAACTGGTGTTCTTACAGTCAATACGGGCAAATCTTACGCACTGATGATGCGTGGTTGCTCACCGAAGAGAAAATGGCGCTAACCAACAATGCTAAATTCATGCATTGTCTGCCCATTAGACGAAACATCGTTGCAGCAGACGGGGTGTTAGATTCTCCTAATGCTTTAGTGATTGAACAAGCAAACAACAGGACATTTGCCGCACAGGCCGTGTTAAAAACCTTATTGGATCATGCTTAAACTCAACATAGTCAAAATCGGCGGTGCCATTATTGAACAGGAAGCTAAACTCCTTCCTTTTCTACAAGGTTTTGCTGCCCTAAAGGGGCCAAAGATTTTGGTACATGGCGGCGGAAAAAGAGCCACCGCTTGGGCAGATAAATTAGGTATTCCCGTTCAAATGAAAGACGGTCGCAGGGTGACAGATGCCGCTACCCTTGAACTAATCACCGGACTATATGCAGGTCAAGTCAATAAAAGCATTGTTGCCCATCTTCAAGGGATGAACTGTAACGCTTTAGGTCTTTCTGGCGCAGACGCCAATGCGATTCAAGCCGTAAAACGCCCTGTAAAAGCCATAGATTATGGTTTTGTGGGAGATGTTAAACAGGTCAACAATCGCTGGTTTAAACATTTATTAGGTCAAAATATTAGTCCTGTATGTTGTGCGATTACCCACGACAAAAACGGACAACTATTCAATACCAATGCAGATACCATTACGGCGGAAATTGGAAAAGCTTTAGCCCAAGACTTTGAAGTCAAAATAAGCTATTGCTTTGAACTCCCTGGAGTAATGAAAGACATCAATGATTCCAACTCATTGATCGAAAAAATCAACCAAGCATCTTATCAGCAGTTACTGCTCAACAACACCATTTCAGCTGGGATGTTACCAAAGTTGCACAATGCCTTTGATGCGTTACAAGCTGGCGTAAAAGAAGTTGCCATAGGCGCAACGAATATGATCAATCAAACAATTCCTTATACCTCAATCACCCTCTAATGAAAACATTAAGCGAAAAAGCGATTGCCTTATTACACGATCTTATTTCCATTCAATCTTTTTCTAGCGAAGAAGACAAGACAGCCGCAAGAGTGGGACAATGGTTCAAGGATCACAACATTCCTTTTGAACAGCAAGATTACAATGTTTATGCTTTTAACAAGGCATTTGATCAAAGTAAGCCTACGCTTTTATTAAACTCTCATCACGATACGGTGAAGCCTAATTCGGCCTATACCAAAGATCCATTTCATCCGCATGTTGAAGACGGAAAATTATACGGTTTAGGGAGTAATGATGCTGGTGGCGCATTGGTTTCATTGATTGCCTTATTTACGCATTATTACGATCACCCCAATCCTAAATACAATTTAATTTTGGCGGCTACCGCCGAAGAAGAAAGCTCTGGACCTAAAGGACTCAACAGTCTCTTACCCACGCTTCCACCCATTGATGTAGCGATCGTAGGAGAACCTACCTTGATGCAATTGGCTATCGCTGAAAAAGGCTTAGTGGTTTTTGATGGAAAAGTAGAGGGAACTGCTAGCCACGCTGCTCACCCTAATGCAGATAATCCTATCTTAAAGCTTCCCGAAGTTTTACAATGGTTAAGTAAGTTCAACTTTGAAAAAGAATCAGACGTTTTAGGACCAGTTAAACTAACTGTGACCCAAGTCAATGCCGGGAAACAGCACAACGTTGTTCCAGCTGCAGTTGATTTAGTGATTGATGTAAGGGTGAACGATTGTTATAGCAATACAGAAATTGCAGAAATGTTACAAAAAGACGCCCCTTTAATTATGACGCCGCGTTCTTTAAATTTAAATTCTTCTTCTATACCAGCCGAACATCCTTTAGTACAAGCAGGAATTGAATTAGGGCGTAGCACTTATGGCTCTCCTACCCTATCTGATCAAGCAAAACTGAGTTGTCCTTCGCTTAAATTAGGCCCAGGAGATTCAACGCGCTCACATACCGCAAACGAATTTATCTATGTCAACGAAATAGAAGAAGGGATTGATTTGTATATTCAACTTTTAAAGAAAATTCTTTAGTATGAAACTTTGGCAAAAAGGGGCTGCTGCCCACGAAAGAGTAGATCATTTTACAGTGGGTAAAGATCGTGAATACGATTTAGTCCTAGCAGAATACGATTGTCAAGCCTCTATTGCTCATGCCAATATGCTGGCAAAAATTGGACTCATCACTAAAGAAGAAGCAACACAACTCTCTACTGTATTAGAGGAAATACAACAGCAAGCAAAAGAAGGTCAGTTCACTATAGAAGATGAATTTGAAGACATGCATTCAAAGATTGAGCATCTCCTTATTGAACGCTTAGGCGATGTAGGGAAAAAGATTCATACAGCACGCTCTAGAAATGACCAAGTTCTAGTCGCCATGCACCTCTATCTTAAAAACGAATTAGGCGAAGTTAAATCTCAGGTTTCAGCTCTCTTTGAACTACTTCTCTCCCTAGCCGAAAAACATCAGAATGAATTAATTCCTGGCTATACTCACTTACAGGTAGCCATGCCATCTTCTTTTGGACTTTGGTTTTCTGCCTATGCAGAAAGCTTGATCGACGATTTATATTTTTGGCAAAGTGCCTACAAAATCGCCGACCAAAACCCGTTGGGAAGTGCTGCAGGCTATGGAAGCGCCTTCCCTATTGATCGCGCCTTTACCACAGATGCTTTAGATTTTGCGCAACTTAAAGTGAATTCTGTCGCGGCACAAATGAGTCGTGGGAAGTTAGAGAAAAGTACGGCCATGGCCTTATCATCTATAGGAAGTACACTGGCAAAATTCAGTATGGATGTTTGTCTTTATATGGGACAAGATTTCAATTTTATTTCTTTCCCAGACGACCTCACCACAGGATCAAGTATAATGCCGCACAAAAAGAATCCAGATCTATTCGAATTAGTTCGTGGAAAATGTAATAGTTTACAAGCTCTCCCTAACCAGTTGGCCTTATTGACGACAAATCTCCCTAGTGGGTATCACCGTGAGTTACAGTTGGCCAAAGGTCCAATCATCGAGGCCATTCAAGAGCTTAAAGCAAGTTTAGAAATATTGCTCTTTAGCTTACCTAATATCCAAGTAAGCAAAGACATTACGGCTCAAGTGAAATATGATTATCTCTTTAGCGTGGACACTTTGAACCAAGAAGTATTAGCAGGAAAACCTTTCCGCGATGCTTATAGAGAATTGGGACAAGCGATAGAGGATGGAAACTTTAAGCCTAATCGGGAGGTACAACACAGCCATATTGGGAGTATTGGGAACCTGCAACTGGATCAAATTAGAGCGAAGATGAAAAGCGCTTTTGAAGAAAATTAAAAGCTTACAATATTTTGTATTTTGGCGGTAAATGAGTTCAGCACCTCGATTATATTTTATTGATGCATTAAGGGCCTTTGCCATCTTAATGATGTTACAAGGACATTTTATCAGCGGTTTGTTAGATCCAGTGTTCAAAGACCCTGATAATCCTATTTATTCTTTTTGGTTGTATTGCCGCGGGTTTACTGCACCAGTGTTTTTTACTATTACCGGTTGGGTCTTTACTTTTCTTTTATTGCGCACTAAGATGCAAGGCTGGAAAAATCCTCGAATTAAAAAAGGATTGAAACGCACTTTAGAACTATTAGCATGGGGCTATGTTTTGCGTTTAAACTTGCCCATGTTATTCGAGGGGAAAATTAACAACTCTTTTCTTTATCCTGATGTTTTGCAAATCATAGGGTTAAGTCTGAGTTTTATCATTCTTATTTATATCATTTTTGGCTTTCTTAAACGTTGGACAGGACTAATTTTTTTGGTAATTGGTTTGCTCATCTTTATCAGTGAGCCCCTGTATGTTGACTTGACATTCCCCGAACTCCCCAATTACTTGGCTGCATATTTAACTAAAGCAAATAAAGGGGTTTTCTATCTCTTTCCATGGTTGGGCTATGTCTGCATGGGCACTTTTATTGCCTATTTATTCAATCCCAAAACAGAGCAATTATGGGCTTGGGGGTTGGGGTTTTTAGCTCTTGGCTACTGGTTGATCAATCGATCTTCGGCTTTTTTAATCGATATAGAGTTTTTTACTGGGCTTGAATTATTTAGAAAAGTCGCCTATAACAACTTCTTGTTTATAAGACTGGGAGATGTGTTTTTACTCTTTGGAATATTTATTTTGATCAACGACTATCTCAAAAAAGGCTTGTGGACAAGGATTGGGAGTAAAACCCTTGAAATCTATGTCGTGCATTACTTTATCTTTTATGGAAGTCTCTTTGGCATTGGCCTTTATAAATACTTTAAATACAGTTGGACCTTCCCGCTAAGTATCATCGGGGCGCTTATTTTTATGGTGGTTTGTACGGCAATTGTTTTAGTCGATGACCGATATCGCGAAAAAATGTTTACCTTTTTGGGGCGTAAAGTCACCAAATGAGAAAAGCCTTTATTTTTTTTATAGTCCTCTACTTAGGCTATTTCACGGCTAAAAAAATCCAAAGTAAATGGGCAGAGGTGCCTTCTAAAACAGAGAAAGTTCCTAATGACTCCCTTCTCTCCTTACTCAAACTAGATAAGGATGATTACAATGTCTTACTCTATTCAAAAGCGAATGGCTGGGTGCATGAAGATGCGATTGCGGCTGCAAAAAAAATCTTTCCGCGCATAGCGCAAAAACAAAATTGGAAACTTACGGTCTCTGACGATAGTGCTTTATTCAGCACGGCACAGCTATCTTACTTTAATGTGGTAATTTGGAACAATGTCACTGGGCAGACTCTTGATAGCCTACAGCGAGAAACATTCAAAAATTACATCGAAACTGGAGGGGGTTTTGTGGGCATTCACGGATCTGGAGATGATTCTCACCAATGGGAATGGTATGATAAGAATGTTATTCGCACGCTCTTTTCTCACCATCCAATGAAACCGCAGTTCCAAGTTGGTACCTTGAATAAAATTGGCGATAGCCTATTCCCAGCCGCCAAGGATTTTCCCGATCAATGGAAATGGGAAGAAGAGTGGTATGTATTTTATGAAAGTCCAAAGAAACATGGAAGCACGGTGCTTTACAATTTAGACGAAAGCAACCTGGTTATGGTAGGCGAGCAAGAAGACAAGCAATGGGGTATGGGAGAAGATCATCCTATTGTATGGTATCACTGCCAAGAAAAGGGTAAAGTGTTTTATACCGCCATGGGTCATAAGGGTACCTATTATCAAGACACACTATACCAACAACTACTAATTGAAGCCGTCGAATGGGCGGGAAATAATAGCATAAAATGCAACTAAAATGAAGATATTACGAACGCCAGAAACGGCCTTTAATCAAATTACTGATTTCCCTTATAGACCACGGTATTGTGATGTAAATGAAGGGTTACGCATGCATTATGTAGATGAAGGAGAAGGCCCTGTTGTGCTTCTTTTACATGGAGAACCCAGTTGGGCTTATCTCTATCGCAAAATGATTCCCGGCTTAGTTGCAGCAGGATTAAGGGTGATTGCCCCAGACCTCATTGGCTTCGGTAAATCAGACAAGCCCAGTGAGCAAAGTGATTACACCTATGCCAAACATATTCAATGGACGCAAACCCTGCTGGATCATTTACAATTAAAGGACATCAATATCTTTATTCAAGATTGGGGAGGTTTAATTGGGCTGCGTTTAGTAACCGCAAATCCCGATAACTTTGCTTCTATCGTTGCTGGGAACACCATGCTCCCTACTGGAACGGTAACTCCGCCACAAGCTTTTCTAGACTGGCAAAAGTTTGCGACAACCAGTCCTAAGTTTGATGTAGCGACGGTGATACAACGCGCCACAACTACAGACCTTAGCCCTGAAATTTTAGTGGCTTATAATGCTCCTTTTCCCGGAGAAGAATTCAAAGCGGGTGCACGTATCTTTCCCGCGCTGGTCCCCACATCAGAAAATGATCCTGAAAGCGATAACAACAAAGCTGCTTGGGGAATATTATGCCAATGGCAAAAACCTTTTCTTACGCTTTTTAGCGATCAAGACCCTATCACCAAAGGCGGAGAGCAAGTTTTTCAAAAATTAATCCCTGGAACAAAAGATCAAGCCCACCAAATGGTCTCTGGCGGACACTTTCTTCAAGAAGATCAAGGACTGCTTTTGGCGCAATTAATGATAAGTTTTTATCAAAAGAATAAAATCATCAACCCATGAAACTCTTTTCCCTAGTCTTATTAATTCTCCTACAAAGCTGTCCAAAACCACAAAATGAAACAATATTAACCACTCGACTACTCGTCGAAAGCTATACCGTGACCTGTCAAGGTTTTATTGAACAACAATGTTATCTCGTCAAAGAAGGAGATGCCATACCCGATGGGGAGTGGAGTCTCTTTTATGAAAGCATTGATGGCTTTGACTATACCCCAGGATTTCGATATGAAATTGAGGTATTCAAAACAAAACGAGATCCTTCAATTCAAGATGTAGGCGAGTATCAATATACTTTTGTAAGCTTGATTTCTAATGAAGTTGTCAATTAAATATGTAATGGACGGTTATCCGTTGCTGCAAGAGCCGCTTCTTTCACCGCTTCAGCATAGGTAGGGTGAGAATGCGACATACGTGAAATATCTTCTGCTGACGCACGAAATTCCATGGCCGTTACCGCTTCTGCGATTAAATCAGCAACACGAGCTCCTACCATGTGTACGCCTAGTACTTCATCTGTTGCAGCATCTGCTAAGATTTTTACAAATCCATCGGTATCCATACTTGCTCTAGCTCTTCCTAAAGCTCGCATAGGAAATTGTCCGCTTTTGTATTTTACCCCGGCAGACTTTAACTCTTCTTCGGTTTTACCGACAGAAGCAACTTCTGGCCAGGTATAAATTACATTAGGAATAAGATTGTAGTCGATATGTGGTTTTTGACCAGCTAAGATTTCAGCGACCATAACTCCTTCTTCTTCTGCCTTATGGGCTAACATCGCTCCACGAACAACATCACCAATGGCATATATATTTGAAGCTGTAGTCTGTAAGTGATCATTTACTTCAATTTGTCCACGCTCTGTTATTTGAACTCCGGCAGCTTGGGCATTCAACCCATCGGTATAAGGGCGGCGTCCTACAGAAACCAAACAATAGTCACCTGCGAAAGATACTTCTTCTCCTTTTTTGTTTGTGGCGGTAACGGTGACTTCGTCTCCTTTACGCGCTACTTTATTTACGCCATGAGAAACATAAAACTTAACGCCTTGTTTCTTTAATACTTTGGTCAATTCACGAGAAACGGCACTATCCATTATAGGTGTAATGCGATCTGCATATTCAACTACAGAAACTTCAGCCCCTAAACGACGGTATACTTGTCCTAGCTCTAAACCAATAACTCCCCCACCGATCACGATAAGATGTTTGGGTATTTCTTTTAATTCTAAGGCTTCGGTTGAAGTAATCACGCGTTCTTTATCTAAGGTGATAAAGGGTAATGAGCCGGGTTTTGAGCCAGTTGCGATAATGCTGTGTTTAGCTTCAATAGTTGTATCGCTTTCCCCCTCAATTTTAATATGAGTGGCATCGACAAAACTCCCTAAGCCTTTAAAGACGGTAATGTTATTTTTGTCCATTAAAAAGTCAATCCCCTTGGTGGTTTGTTCAACAACCCCTCTTTTACGGGCGATCATTTTTTCAAAATTTACTTTGATCTCTCCCGGGATTTCAATCCCATGGGTATCAAAATGCTTTATCGCATCTTCATAATGGTGAGAAGAATCCAATAAGGATTTAGAGGGAATACAACCTACATTTAAGCAAGTTCCTCCTAAAGTACTGTACTTTTCAATTAGAGCAGTTTTCATTCCTAACTGGGCACAACGAATAGCAGCTACATAGCCTCCAGGGCCTGATCCGATTACGGCAACATCAAATTGACTCATTTTCTTATAATTTGAGTCACAAAAATACGAATGTTTCATTTGCATTGAAATAAAATTGGTTTTTAATCTTACTCGCTTTACATTAATATTACCAAATCGTTTTATTATGTATTTATTTACCATTATGCTGTCTTTTTTAAAGGACAAAGAATACCGTCAACTCTTAGCTATTACCGCAATTATTCTTGCCATTGGAACCATTAGCTATCATTATATAGAAGGATGGACCTGGATTGATGCGCTTTATTTTTCCATCATCACTTTAACCACCATAGGCTATGGAGATTTTTCTCCACAAACCACAGCAGGGAAGTTATTTACCATTGGGTATATTGTTGCTGGAGTTGGAATGATCTTAGGCTTTATCAATGCGGTTTTTCATCACTACAAATCCCAGCGTGAAAAAACCAAATAAGAGAAAAAATCGTATCATTGGGGGAAAGAATTTGATATGACCCAAAAAAGTTCCTCCATAAGTTTAAGTCAGGCTTTACTTCCTGTAATTATTCTCGTCTTATTGCTCGCCTTTAATGTCTTTGTTTTTGGCGATGATGCGTTAGGAGGATCAAATCAATTCATCCTATTGATAGGGGCAGCTGTTGCCGCGGTAGTAGGCTTTCGCAATAAGGTAAGCTATGAGGTAATGTTAGAAGCAATTGGGTCCAATTTAAAATCCACTACTGGTGCGATCTTGATTCTTCTTTTTGTGGGCGCATTAGCGGGAACTTGGTTATTGAGTGGAATTATTCCCGCCATGATTTATTATGGTTTACAAATCTTACACCCCAGTATCTTTTTACCGGCTTGTATTATTATATGTGCGATTATTTCTTTGGCTACTGGAAGCAGTTGGACTACCTCTGCAACGGTAGGAATTGCTTTAATCGGGATAGGTCGTGCCCTTGAGATTCCAGTGGGAATGGTCGCAGGTGCGGTTATCTCTGGAGCATATTTTGGCGATAAATTATCGCCTCTAAGTGATACGACAAATTTAGCACCCGCCATGGCTGGGACAGATTTGTTTACCCATATTCGCTACATGACCTATACCACAGTACCAAGCATAGTCATCACTTTGATTGTCTTTTTATTCTTGGGCTATTTTCAAGAGACTAATGGACAAGCCGATACACAACTTTTACTCGATAGTATTGATGAACGATTTACCATAAACTTGGGACTTTTTATTGTTCCCATGCTTGTGATTTTTATGATTGTTCGCAAAGCTCCACCCCTAGTGGCGTTAATGATTGGGACCTTATTAGGTGGGGGGTTTGCCCTACTCTATCAACCCCACTTAGTGTTGGAAACTGCTGGGGCAGTGCAATTAAACATTACTTCAGCTTATAGGGGTATTATGAATGCCATCACTATAGATAATGCTATTGTCACTTCAAATGATTTATTAAATGATCTATTTACCTCTGGCGGAATGCAGGGGATGTTAGGGACCATTTGGCTCATTATCTGCGCCATGGTTTTTGGTGGGGTGATGGATGCCATTGGTGGTCTACAAAAGTTAAGTAGCGCATTATTAGAAAAAGCGCAAAGTACCTTCCAGCTATTTGCAGGGACTGCCGCTTCTTGTGTTACCATTAATTTGACTGCATCTGATCAATACCTCTCTATTGTACTTCCGGGGAAAATGTTTGATCAAGCTTACCGCGACCGTGGATTAGCACCAGAGAATTTGAGTAGAACACTTGAAGATGCTGGTACAGTAACCTCGGTACTAATCCCTTGGAACACCTGTGGGGCATATCAATCTGGGGTCTTAGGAGTAGGAGTTGGAGAATATTTCGCCTTTGCCATTTTCAATTGGTTAAGTCCTATTATGACCTTGATTTACGCTTATTTTGGCATCAAAATCAAAACCTTAGTCAAAGCATAAGCATAACTTATATCTGTATTACAATTTGAAATTTTATTTGGCAATTATTGCTCTATCTAAGGCTATTTTTGTGGCATAAAAAAATAGTTATGTCTATAGTAGGAAAAAAATTCCCAGATTTAAATGTAAACGCAATGAACGAAATGGGCGACACCATTTCTGTTAACGTTTTAAAAGAAGCCGTTGATAACAAGAAAAAAGTGTTATTGTTTTGGTACCCAAAAGATTTCACTTTTGTATGCCCAACAGAATTACACGCTTTTCAAGCTGCTTTACCAGAATTCGAAAAAAGAAACACCATTCTAATCGGTGCTTCTTGTGACACTGCAGAAGTTCACTTTGCATGGCTAAACACCGCCAAAGACGAAGGTGGAATTGAAGGAGTAACGTATAACCTTCTAGCAGACAGCAATCGTAACTTAGCTAGAACCCTTGGGATCTTAGATACGACAAACGAGCGTTATGACGAAGCGACAGACACTGTCTTAGTAGATGGAGACAATGTTTCTTTCCGTGCGACTTATGTGTTAGACGAAGATGGCGTAGTATTCCACGAAGGAATCAACAACATGCCAATCGGAAGAAATGTAAATGAGTACTTAAGAATCATTGACGCTTTAACGCACGTTCAAGAAAAAGGAGAAGTTTGTCCAGCGAACTGGGAAGAAGGAAAAGAAGCGATGAATGCTGACAGAAAAGGAGTTCAAAGCTATTTAAGCAACAACTAAAACATAAGCCTTATGTTGCAAGAAATCAAAGATGATAGCTTACAAGAGCTAGTCGCAAGCCAGCCTAAGGTAATCGTTCAGTACTCTGCGGGATGGTGTGGGAATTGCCGCATCATGAAGCCAAAATTCAAAAAAATGGCGACAGAGAATGAAGGCATTAGCTTTGTCTTAATTGATGCTGAAAAAAACCCAAATTCAAGACAGTTAGCCGATGTAAGCAACTTGCCTACCTTCGCAGCTTTTGAAAATGGAGCATTGTTAAATCAAGTACAAACCAACAAGGCTGACGTACTTAAAACCTTTGTCGATGAAGCTGCCGCTCATTAAGCACATCGTTCAATTTATTGAAGAAAACGACGAAGATTATATCGAAGAAACCCTAGAGGTTTTGGAACATCTTTGTGATTTTTCTGGAATAAAAGACGACGAAATAGATGTATTAGGAGAAATGATTTCTAATCTCTATGGCGCCTTAGAAGTACATAAAGAAATAAAAGTGGGCACCTCAAATAAGGAAGCACTCAACAACTTTATGAAACGGGTTCAAGGCAGCATTGATCAATAAACCACGCCCCCTCTTTTGAGGGGGTTTTTTTATGCCAAATATTTCTAGGGGCTTTTTTAAATAACAAAGCAGAAATCAATCTTAATTTGTAAATTTGTTGGAAGCGAATATTATGGCGGCCAAAAAAAAGACTGCACCTAAAGTCCCGAAATTTAAAAAGGATGACCCACAAAAAAAACGCTCCAGAGAAATTCTCTTTGGTGGCTTTTTAATTTTGATGGGGCTACTCTTTATCGTTGCATTTAGTTCCTATTTCTTTACTTGGAAAGTAGATCAAAGCAATCTCTCTCAATTAGCAGACAGAACGGTAGAAAGCAGTAACCTTTTAAGCAAATTAGGCGCAGAGATCAGTCACTTATTTATTTTTGAAGGTGTGGGGATATCTGCCTTCATTCTCGCCTACTTGATTTTAACCAGTGGTTTATTTTTGTTTTTCAACGTTCAGAAAAAAACCATCATCGATCGATGGAGCTGGGGAATCTATTACCTCCTTTTATCTGCTATCATTGCAGCACGTTTTGATCAAATCTTCCCTTTTTTAGGTGGTAAAATAGGCTATGAACTTTCTCGTTTTCTTACAGATTATATTGGGATCATCGGTTTATGGGCAGTTATCTCTTTTATGACTTTAATTGCCATGGTACTGCATTTAAACATCACCCCAGAAAGAATCATAGCAAAGCTTCAACCCTATTTTATTAAAGAAGAAAAAACCACTTCTCCAGCTACTTCATTTGAAGAAGAAAGTATCGATTTTAAAACTGTCGAAGATCGTTATCCAGAGGAGGTAGAAGAAAAAGAGAAAATTGAAATTGTAATGCCTTCGGCAGAAGAAACACTCGCCACAGAACAAAATCAAGAAGCAGCACAACCAACCGATGAAGAAGAACTTAAAATTGAGGTAAAAGCAGTAGCCGAAGAAGATGTCGTTGAAACCCTTTCACAGGAATTAGTAGAAAAATACGGCGCCTTTGACCCTACCCTAGAATTGAGTAACTATCAATTTCCAACCCTTGAATTATTAAAAGATTATGGCAATGCCAGCATTACCATTGACGAAGATGAATTAGAAGCCAATAAAAACAAAATCATCGATACCCTGCGCAATTACAAAATTGAAATTGCAAAGATCAAAGCGAACATTGGCCCTACAGTCACTTTATATGAAATCGTTCCAGAAGCAGGAATTCGCATTTCAAAGATCAAAAACCTTGAAGATGATATCGCCCTGTCTTTATCTGCTTTAGGAATACGTATTATTGCGCCCATCCCAGGAAAGGGAACAATCGGTATTGAAGTGCCCAATCAAAAACCTAGTATTGTTTCTATGCGTTCTGTCATTGCTTCGCAGCGCTTCCAAAAAGCTGAGATGGAATTACCTATCGCTATAGGAAAAACCATTAGCAATGAAACCTTTGTCGTAGACTTAGCAAAAATGCCCCATATGTTAATGGCGGGGGCAACTGGACAAGGAAAGTCTGTAGGGCTCAACGCCGTATTGACTTCCTTGTTGTACAAAAAACATCCAGCTGAAGTCAAATTTGTTTTAGTCGATCCCAAAAAAGTAGAATTAAACATCTACAATAAAATTGAACGCCACTATCTGGCGAAACTTCCTGATGCCGAAGATGCTATTATCACAGACAACACCAAGGTAATTAACACCCTCAATTCGCTATGTATTGAAATGGACAACCGTTATGAGTTGCTCAAGAATGCCATGTGTCGTAATATCAAAGAATACAATGCTAAGTTTAAGACCCGTAAACTCAACCCAGACGACGGTCATGCCTTTTTACCATATATCGTTCTTGTAGTAGATGAATTTGCCGATCTAATCATGACGGCCGGGAAAGAAGTAGAAACCCCCATCGCGCGATTAGCCCAGTTAGCGCGTGCTATCGGGATCCACTTAATCATCGCCACCCAGCGACCATCTGTCAATGTGATTACAGGGATTATCAAAGCAAACTTCCCTGCCAGAATTGCCTTTAGGGTAACCTCAAAAATCGATTCGCGAACCATTTTAGACAGTGGTGGTGCAGATCAATTGATTGGACGTGGAGACATGCTGTATACCCAAGGGAATGATTTAACCCGTATTCAATGTGCCTTTGTCGACACCCCAGAAGTAGAGAAAATCGCGGAATATATCGGAAGTCAAAAAGCCTATCCAGAAGCACACTTATTGCCAGAATTTGTAGGCGAAGAAAGCACTGTGCTAGATATCGATGCAAGTGATCGCGATGCCCTCTTCCGCGAAGCGGCAGAAGTAATTGTTACAGCACAACAAGGCTCGGCCTCTTTATTGCAACGCAAACTAAAATTAGGCTATAATCGAGCAGGTCGAATTATCGACCAAATGGAAGCCGCCGGGATTGTAGGTCCTTTTGAAGGAAGCAAGGCTCGACAAGTATTGGTCCCAGATTTAACCACTTTGGAACAATTATTGAATAATGAAGCTTAGTTAATATGACGATGAAAAAAACTGCTGCAGGCCTTATTTTGCTCTTCTCATCCTTGTCTTTTGCCCAGGGATACGAACAAGGCAAAAACTTATTAGATCTTGTTTCTAAAGAGATGAAAAGCAAAAAGAATATTCGCTTTGATTTCGCCTATGTGCTCGAAAATAAAAAAGAACAAATTCGCCAAGAAATGGAAGGGAATGTTACGCTTGCAGGAGATCAATATAAATTATCCTTCCTTGAGGCTATTCAATTATTTGATGGAACTAAGACCTATACCATTGTTCCAGAAAACGAAGAAATTACCATAAGCTACCCCGAAGATGAAGAAGACGTAAGCATTAGTCCTTCAAAACTCCTCACCTTTTATGAAGAAGGCTATGGCTATGAATGGGATATTCAACAACGTGTAACAGGTAGAAACATCCAGTTTATCAAATTACTCCCTACAGAGGCATCAGACGAAGTAAAGTATTTATTACTAGGAATAGATGTAGATCGCTTGCAAGTGTACCGATTGATTGAAATTGGGATTAACGGTACCATGACTACCCTTACCCTTAAAAGTCAAGAGTTCAATGTGACACTACCAGAAGATTACTTTGAGTTTAATGCGGCAGAATACCCTAATTATTACATCAACGAATAGTGAAAATAATTGATCGCTACATTCTAACCACCTACCTCACTCGACTGGCCAGCGTGTTTTTTATTTTGATGTTTATTTTCATCATTCAAACCTTTTGGCTCTTTATCGATGAATTCGCAGGAAAAGGGCTAGATGCAGAGATAATCTTTAAGTTTCTCACCTATTATTCGCCTAAGCTTTACCCATTAGTAATGCCCTTATCGGTTTTACTGGCCTCGATCATGACCTATGGCACCTTTGCAGAAAACTATGAGTTTGCTGCGATGAAATCAACTGGCATATCGCTTCAACGAGCATTATTAGGTCTCACCATTTTTCACTTTTTTCTAGGGGTAGGAAGCTATTATTTCTCCAATAATGTGATCCCTTACGGAGAGTTCAAATACTATAACTTGCGCAGAAACTTAGCCAAGCTAAAACCAGCTCTTGCCATTACAGAGGGTATCTTTAATGAAATTGGAGAAATGAATATTAAGGTAACCCGAAAGTACGGAGAGAACAATCGCTTTTTGGAAGATGTTATCATTCACGAAAAATCCCCCGACAATCAAAATCGCATTGTCATCAAAGCAAAAAGAGGCGAACTGAAAAGTGCGAGTATTGATCAAGAACTTCAGCTTGTGCTTTTTGATGGAAATCGCTATGAAGAAGTTTACACTAAAAAAGTGCAAGAGCGAAAAAGAATTCAACATGCAAAGGTCGCCTTTAAAGAGTATGTACTGAATATTGATCTATCACAATTCAACAATGTAGATTTAGGCGAAGAAAAATACACCAGTACCTTTAGGATGCAAAAGGCAGATGAACTCACCTATAGTATTGATTCTTTAGAAATAAAGTTTAAAAACGAACAAAAAACTTACGGAGAAAACTTTGTAAGCACCAGCATCTCAAATAACATCAATTATAATGAAGCAGAAAAAGACATCACTACAACAGATTCTGTCTTTCAACTTTATAGCAATCCATTAAAAATAATCGGCGATTCGATTTACAATCGACATTCTGATGTTCTTAGAGGTGCAAAAAATTCCATTAAAAGCCTACAAAGAAATTTAACCTCTAAGAAAAAAATATTTTTTATCAATCAAAAGAGAATTAACCTACATAAAAACAGTTTACACGAAAAATACACCCTAGGCTTTAGTGTGTTCTTTTTATTTTTAGTGGGGGCATCTTTAGGAGCCATTATTAGAAAAGGCGGATTAGGACTGCCCATGGTTTTAGCCATTTTAATCTTTTTAACTTATTATTATATCGGCTTATTTGGGAGAAATGCTGCAGAAGACAGCAGTATATCCCCTTTTGTAGGAAGTTGGTTGTCAGTAGTTATCATCGCCCCATTTGCAATATATCTAACCAGAAGAGCATCTACAGATAAAGGATTGATTGAGTATGACTTTTTAATAGTTTCATTTAAAAGCATGTTTAGCTCAATTAAGAACACTATTTTAGCCTGGATTAATACACTATGGAAAAGAAGACCTTAGACTCGATAGAAAATGCAATAGCAGCTGTAAAAAATGGCGAAGTGATTATCGTTGTTGACGATGATAATCGTGAAAACGAAGGCGACTTCTTGACAGCTGCAGAAAACATCAATCCAGAGATTATTAATTTTATGGCCAAAGAAGGTCGTGGATTAATCTGTGCACCTATGACCGAAAAACGTTGTAAAGAACTACAACTAGATCGCATGGTGAGTAATAACACAGATCCTATGGAAACGGCTTTTACAGTATCTGTGGACTTAAAAGGTAAAGGAGTGACTACAGGAATTTCTGCGAGTGATCGCGCTTTAACCATACAAGCTTTAGTAGATCCTGATATACGTCCACAAGATTTGTCTCGTCCAGGGCATATTTTTCCGCTAATCGCGAAAGAGGGGGGCGTTTTAAGAAGAACTGGGCATACAGAAGCTGCCATAGACTTTGCTCGTCTTGCAGGGAAACAAGCTGCAGGGGTGATTGTAGAAATCATGAATGAAGATGGAACTATGGCTCGCTTACCTCAATTGATGAAAGTAGCCGAAAAGTTTGATCTTAAATTAGTTTCCATTGAAGATTTAGTAGCGTATCGCATGCAACACGATAGTTTGGTCCTTAAAAGAGAGGATACTGAAATCATGACAAGATTTGGCGAATTTCGCCTAAGAGCATTTCAACAAACTACAAATAATCAAGTTCATATTGCCTTGACCAAAGGATCATGGGAACAAGATGAAGCTGTTCTTACCCGAATTAACTCGTCTCAAATCAGCAATGATCTTTTAGGAATGCTAACAGGTTCAAATGACAAAGGTTTAGAAGAGATCTTTAAATTGATCAATGCCGAAGAAAAGGGTGCCATTATCTTTATTAATCAACAGCAGCAATCAGAAAATCTTTTGGCGCGCATTAAAGAGTTAAAAGATAGTGATACTGCAAAGAACAAAGTCGCAAAAGTACCGCCATTAAAAATGGACTTAAAGGATTTTGGGATAGGTGCCCAAATTTTACATGAGTTGCATATCAGTAAGCTACGTGTAATTACAAATTCATCTCAAGGTCCCCGTGTTGGAATTACAGGTTATGGCTTAGAGATCGTTGAATACGTCAACTACTAAAAAAACCACAACTTTATCGACATCGCTGTTACCATGATTATCATGGCAACTTTGATGACGCCTTCTCCTTGATCTACCGACCAGCGGCTAGACCACCAAGCACCTATCGCACTTCCTAAAGCTAAGACAATCCCCAAAGACCAATCTACAGCATCGTTCCAAGCGAATAAGGCGAGTGCCCCTAAAGAGTAGATAAAAACCAAGGCGACCTTAGTCGCGTTTGTCTTAATCAAAGAAAGACGGTTAACGTTATTTAAAAAGAGGATAATAATAAAGCCAATCCCTGCATTGATAAAACCACCATAAATCCCTATAAAGAAAAACCCGATGAGGGCATAGACGAGATAACGTCCTGTCAATCTTTCTGGGAGGTTAATTTCTTTGGTCTTTGGCTTAAAAACAATAATAGCCACCACGATTAACATGATGATAGAAAGAATACGATTAAAAACTGCTCCTGCTATATCTACCGCAATTTGTGCCCCGATTAAAGAACCAAAGAAAGCCGCAATTCCTAAATACACATTGAAGGGATAAGTAGAGACTCCTTTTGAGCGATAACCTGCTGTTCCCACAAAAGACTGTAAAACAATGGCAATGCGATTGGTACCATTAGCCACTTGAGAGGGCAGCCCCATAAAAATCAGTACTGGTAGTGTTAATAAAGACCCCCCTCCTGCAAGGGTATTGATGATTCCTGTACTAATACCTACTAAAAAAAGAAGGGCGTATTGGGTGATGATTTCCATAAAAGAATTAAAAGATAAAAATAGGCATATCATTTTTAAAAAAACTTTTCTTAAATCAAATAAGGGATGTATATTTGCCACCGCATAGGAGAAATGGCAGAGTGGTCGAATGCGGCAGTCTTGAAAACTGTTGAGGGTCACACCTCCGGGGGTTCGAATCCCTCTTTCTCCGCTCTACTAGCTCGTAAGCTTAATGTTTACGGGCTTTTTTATTTCCGGTTGCCTGAGCGGTTGCCTAAAGTGCTGATAAACTACCTCCTAAAGACTATACCAATATATAACAAATTCTTTATTCGTATCTTAGTATCCTAATGTTTATAGGCCCTTAACGCCCATTTTTATCAACAATTTGATGCAATTCTAGTGGATTGCCTTAACCCTGTCTATGGCATAAACGAAACAACATGAAAGTAAATAAAGCCTACGGAGACTTCATCGGACAACTACCTTGGAACATCATTACTACTCTTCGATCTCCATACAAGATCAACACCATGACACCGAGAAGATGGTTTAAAAAGTTGATGACGACGTCGAATAAGGTAGTCTCTGTTTTTTATTCAGTAGAGAAAGATAAAGGAGATCCAAAGAGCTGTCATGTACATGCATTGATTAATGCTACTACAGACCTATCCTATGAAGAGTTTAGGGGTGGATTAGGTCGTGTTGCTGTTGGAGATTATGATCTTATTAAAGACCCTAAAGAGGTAGCCAATTATGTAACGAAGTATTTCGGTGTATACGATGTTGACTATGACCTGTTATTCAAAGAGGATAGACCATAAGAGCTGATAAGTAAAATCCTGAAAGTTTTGCCAAGCTGAGTTAGGGTTAGTGGAGGCATGGGTTTTAGAAAACGGTTTTTCTATTAGTATAAGGGTGAGATATTTGATATATAACCCATTATCAGTATATTAGAAGAGTTATTAACCATAAATCAATTTAAAATGAAGAAATCTATTTTTTTACTACTCTTAGTATCTCTTAGTTTTATTAGTTGTGACTCCAATCCTAACTATGAATCTAATTTAGCAAAAGCTAAAAAAACATTTGAACTTTTTCAGGCTGAAGATATAGAAACTCAAATGTCTCTATTTTCAGATGATCTTGTTTACACACCTCCTACATATGGTGCTAAGGACATGTCAAAAGAGGAGTTTAAATCATTATTACAAATGTACCATGCAGCTTTCGATGATATAGTTTATACACCTGAGGTATGGCTCCCTGGAACCGATGACAAAGGTAAACTTGATGGAAGTGTTAGATCATATGGTACATGGAACTCAAAAGATGCTAAAACAGGGAAAGAAACAACTCCACTTAGAAGTTATCACTTTTTCAACTTTAATGCTGATGGGGAAATTATAGCGCAAGGTGACTTTTTTGATGCTACAGGATTACTAACTTCAATAGGATTAACAAATACATTAATCAATCATAAAGATGAAATAATTAATGTGGTCAACATGTCATCAAATGTTTCTGACATTGAGGTAGAAGCTTTCGCAAAAAAATATCAATCTTTAGTAAATAATCTGGAGACATCTTCGTTAAGTTTTCGCTTTTCAAGATCTGGAAAAAATAAAGTAACATTGATTGAACGATATATTAATTCAGAAGCCGTACTTCTTCACATTAAAAATATTTCACCTGGTGGTGAGATTTCTAAAGATTTTGAAGAGTTTCAAAAAGTATTCAGTATTAACAATATGATACTTTATGGGAATGTGTCTGATGATTTAAAAAAGGCTATTGAACCATTCGGTATTAAAACGAAATATGTGCCGGTAATTGCTGGCTATAGTAGATAAAATAAACCTCCATTTAATCAATCAAAGCCCTTCCAACACGTGGAGGGTTTTTTGTTAGAGCTAATAAGCAAATAATTAGACTTAAAACACCACTTTTTTTTTGCATGAAATATTTTTGCAGGGTTGGCATCAATTGATATCCATTGTAAACCTTTGTTCTATTTGATCTTTATACGATTTCTGTCAATTGCGAATACAAGATGCTTTGTTAAGGTTAATGAGTTACATAAAGGAATGTTACTTAAAGGGTCTAGTTGAAGAAGATCAAAATTAGATCACATAAGATTATTCTTCTATTTCATAGGTTTCATTGTAGATTGATCTTAGTCTTCTGCCTTCATAATTCCAATAAAGGCCAGGAGCCACATTATAACTAACATCTAGCATTAAACTTGTTGCACGAGTAAGCGAAAAAACTTCTTCATTGTACCTCACCTTTTTTTCATCAATCACCTCACACGTTGATTCTCCGTTAATACTATACAAAACACTTCCTGGCTCTATCCCCATTTCTTGAAAGTTAAAAGAGGGTCGTCTACTACGCTTATAATTTGCTTGCATACTTTTCAAGTTATTTGTTTTCTACATTTTGAATCTTTAATGGGGAGAGAAAGACCAGCTAATAAGGTTGACATTCGTCCAGAAGAAACAATCGGTTTTAGTGTTTTAACAATATTGACTGTTGTATTGTTAGGGTTTAAATAATCATAATTTATCTCAATAATTGAGATATTTTTTTTGAGTGAATAAAGTAATTTAGTCTGTTAATTAATTATTTCTTGAAATTATCTCTCACAAAGTCTCTTGGCGATTTTCCATATTGTCTTTTAAAAGCTTTAGTGAAATAATTATGAGAATTAAAACCTACGGCAAAACCAATTTCATTTATGCGATAATCACCTGATTTCATTAAAACTATAGCATGTTTCAATCGTATATTCCTGATGAATTCTGTAGCTGATTGATTGGTAAGTGATTTTAGTTTTCTGTGAAGATGTGTTCTACTAAGATTTAAGCTTTTTGCAAAATCTTCTACTGTAAAATCATAATTTGAAATATTAT